>JAEIGA010000084.1_pt1 | contig 122071 bp, 121 predicted proteins | sample 9270691 | NCBI WGS metagenome assembly JAEIGA01 (sample SAMN17057246, study PRJNA624740) | gut metagenome | biome: biome; isolation source: fecal sample | host: Bos grunniens | place: China: Xizang | collected 2019 | reverse complement strand
TCGTAAAGGGTGTTGTCAACCACCCTATAATGTAACGCCACTTTAGGTAATACCTATTGGTGTCAAAGGTCGGAGGCATAAGCCGTTACTACGACTGGGCAGTTACAAGCCCATTACCTTTAGGTGATGGGTAGTTGACAATCAGCGATTTAATTAAAAATGCAGTAAAAACTGCCTATAAACTACATTTGTTGTTTACAGGCAGTTATTTTTTATAGGAGGTGTTAGAAAAAATCATTTATTATTATGGGAAACCTATAAGCATAAATCCTTTAGAAAATAAGACCAATTTCGAGTATTACCTTCAAAACCTATTGACAAGGTAGGAAAATCAAAATATGATACCTATCATAGCAATTGGAATATAGGAGGCGACTTTAATGAGTAAAAATATATATCTAGATAATGCAGCAACCACAGCGGTTGCACCGGAGGTATTAGAGGCAATGAAACCATATTTTTGTGAGGAGTATGGAAATCCTTCAAGCGCCTACGAATTCTCGGGAAAAATTGCTGCAAAAGTAGAAGAAGCCAGAAAGACAATAGCAGAATCAATTGGCGCTAAGTCAAAGGAAATCTTCTTTACAAGTGGTGGAAGTGAGTCTGACAATTGGGCGATAAAGGGCGTGGCAGATGCACTTAGAGAAAAGGGTAACCATATTATCACAACAAAAATTGAGCACCATGCAGTTCTTTCTACTTGCGAATTTTTGGAAAAGCATGGATATGAAGTAACATATCTGGATGTGGATGATAAGGGACTGGTAGATCCGAAAGCTTTAGAAGCTGCAATCAGAGCAGAAACAATTCTTGTATCTATTATGTTTGCAAATAACGAAATTGGAACTATAGAGCCAATTGCTGAGCTTGGACGAATTGCCCATGAACATGGGGTATATTTTCATACGGATTCGGTTCAGGCATTTGCTCATGTGCCAATCAATGTAGATGAGATGAATATTGACATACTCTCAGCTAGTGCCCATAAGATTCGTGGTCCAAAGGGCATAGGATTTTTATACATCAGAAATGGAATCAAGATTTCAAATCTTATTCATGGTGGAGGCCAGGAGAGAGGCAGACGAGCCGGAACTACTAATACAGCTGGAATCATTGGATTTGCCAAGGCAGTAGAGCTTGCAAACGCCCATATGGAAGAAAATATAAAATATGAGACAGCTTTAAGAGACAGGTTGATTGAAAAGGTTTTTGAAGAAATTCCATTTACAAGGGTAAACGGGGATAGGATAAACAGACTTTCCAATAATGCTAATTTCTGTTTTCGTTTTATAGAAGGTGAATCATTACTTATCATGCTTGATCAAAAAGGAATATGCTGCTCAAGTGGAAGCGCATGTACATCTGGTTCCCTTGATCCATCTCATGTACTTCTTGCAATTGGGCTTCCCCAAGAGATTGCCCATGGGTCACTTCGACTTACATTATCTGCAGAAACTACAGAGAAAGATATTGATTATACGATAGAGTCACTTAAGGCAATAGTTGAGAGACTTAGAAGTATGTCACCATTATATGAAGATTTTTTGAAGAATAAGGGAGAATAGATGAAGGCACTTATAGCTATGAGCGGAGGCGTGGACAGCAGCGTTTCCGCACTTTTAATGAAAGAAAAAGGATATGAATGCATAGGCTGTATGATGAAGCTATATGACAATGAGGATGCAGGACTGTGCAGGATGCGAACTTGTTGTTCACTAGATGATGTACAGGATGCAAGAAGCGTGGCAAACAGGTTAGGGATTCCGTTTTATGTGCTTAATTTTAAGGATGATTTTAGAGAAAAAATAATTTCAAAATTTATCAAAAGCTATGAAAATGGAGTGACACCAAACCCATGCATAGATTGTAATAGGTATATGAAGTTCGATAAGCTCTATGACAGAGCGATGGAGTACGGATGTGAAAAAATCGTGACTGGTCATTATGCTAGAATAGAAAGGGTGAAAGAGGGATATTTACTTAAGAAAGCCATCGACGATACAAAAGACCAAAGTTATGTTCTTTATTCCATGACACAGGAGCAGCTTAAGCATACAGAATTTCCAATAGGAGAACTAAAAAAAATTCAGGTTAGAAAAATTGCCAAAGAAAATAGTTTCATTAATGAAGATAAGCCGGATAGCCAGGATATATGTTTCGTGCCGGATGGGGATTATGTCGGTGCAATTAAGAGGTTGTCTGGCAAAGAGTATGAATCTGGATTGATTAGGGATATGGAAGGAAACATAAGAGGCCATCATGATGGAATTATTCGCTATACAATAGGTCAGCGAAAAGGTCTTAGAATATCATCGGACAGACCTTTATATGTTTGTAATATAGATGCTGATAATAATGAGGTTATAGTCGGTAGTAATGAAAACTTATATTCTAAAGAGGTTCATGTGAAAAACGTCAATTGGATAAGCCCATGGCTGATTTCAGATGGTATGAAGGTTAAGACAAAAATACGTTATAGACAAAAGGAGCAGAGGGCTATTTTGAATTTGAGCATAGAATCTGATGATGAAGCTACTATTGTTTTTGATGAGCCGCAGAGAGCTGTTACAAAGGGACAGGCCGCTGTTATATATTTAGGAGATATTGTTTTAGGTGGAGGAATAATCAGTTAATCCAATTGAAGTAGTAGGTTCTTTGTGATATGATACAAAAATCAAAAGGTTCAAATGTATTTCGCGTATCAAATGATAAGGTAATAGTATATATTGGTTATAGAAATCAGAATGGAGAAATGATTATGATCTCAACAAGAGGCAGATATGCACTTAGATTAATGATAGATATTGCAGAACATCAAGAAGATGGATTCGTGCCTATGAAAGAAGTTGCGGTGAGACAGGGACTGTCCTTGAAATACTTAGAGCAGTTCCTACCGGCACTTACAAAAAACAATTTCTTAATAGGTATTCAAGGTAAAAATGGCGGATATCGTCTCACGAGAAATCCTGAAGAATATAAAATTGGAGAAATCTTAAGAGTAACTGAGAAATCATTAGAGCCTGTCAGTTGTCTTGTAGAAGGGGCTCCTGAATGTGAGAGACGAAAAATCTGCAAAACTGTTGATTTTTGGTCTGGATTAAACGATGTTATAAATGAGTATCTTGATTCAAAAACATTGGCTGATCTGATGTAAATTATATAATAAGAATTTTATAAAAGGGGCTGTTAAAAAGCTCTAAAATGTTTTAGACCACTGGGTATTGAATGAACTCAGTGGTCTGATTTTTTTTGAAACTGTTTTCCTGGAAAAATCCTGCGATAAAATAATTTATTGCGGGATTTTTGCATTATAGGAAAAAACTATAACTTACAAAATATAATACCAATTATACAAGTAGGTATTATGGTGATAATATATACCTATCACACAGATAAGTAATTGAAAGGAGATAATAGATTATGAGTAATTACAGATTTGAAACATTAGCACTTCACGTAGGACAGGAGAATCCTGATCCGGCAACAGATTCAAGAGCGGTTCCAATTTATCAGACCACATCTTATGTATTTAAAAATTCACAGCATGCAGCAGACAGATTTGGGCTGGCAGATGCAGGAAATATTTATGGAAGACTTACCAATTCTACACAGGATGTTTTGGAAAAGAGAGTTGCTGCCTTAGAAGGTGGTTCGGCAGCCTTAGCAGTTGCCAGTGGAGCAGCTGCAATCACTTATACAATTGAAGCTCTTGCAGGAGCAGGAGATCACATTGTAGCACAGAAGACAATTTATGGTGGAAGCTACAATTTACTTGAACATACACTTCCAGCATATGGCATTGAAACTACCTTTGTAGATGCCCATAACCTTGAAGAACTTGAAAATGCAATTAAGCCAAATACAAAGGCTGTTTACATTGAAACTCTTGGCAATCCAAACAGTGATATTCCAGACATTGATGCAGCAGCAGAAATTGCTCACAAGCATGGACTTCCACTGGTAGTTGACAATACCTTTGGTGCTGCTTACTGGGTAAGACCTATCGAGCATGGTGCAGATATTGTAGTTCATTCAGCTACAAAGTTCTTTGGAGGACATGGAACTACACTTGGCGGATTAATTGTTGAATCCGGAAAATATGATTGGAAGGCAAGTGGAAAATTCCCTAATATTGCAGATCCTAATCCAAGCTACCATGGTATCAGCTTTGCAGAGGCCACAGCACCAGCAGCATTTGTAACATATATCAGAGCAATTATTCTTAGAGACACTGGAGCAACCATTTCTCCATTCAATGCATTTTTACTTTTGCAGGGAATTGAAACACTTCCACTTAGACTGGACAGACACGCTGAAAATACAAAGAAGGTAATTGATTATCTCATTAAGAATCCAAATGTGGAGCATGTGAATCATCCTTCTTTACCAGAACATCCAGACCATGCACTGTATGAAAGATATTTTCCAAATGGTGGAGGAAGTATATTTACATTTGAAATCAAGGGAGGAAAAGAGGCAGCATTTAAGTTTATTGACAGTCTAAAGATTTTTTCAATACTTGCAAATGTAGCCGATGTAAAGAGTCTTGTGATTCATCCTGCAACTACAACACATTCACAGTTAAGTGATGAAGAACTTGCATCAGTAGGAATCACACAGGGAACCATCAGATTGTCAATTGGTACAGAGCACATTGATGATATTATTGAAGATTTGGACCAGGCATTTAATGCATTATAAAATATTTAGCAACAATATATATGCAGAAACGGGGCTGTTATGAACAAAACTAACTGGATAAAAAGATTTGAGCCTTTGAATAGAGCAAAGCTGATTGAAGCTACACTTCAGAGTACAATAAAACCTATTGACAGAGTAGGAATAGGGCTGTATGATTATCCTTGCTTGGCTTTTGACCACAAGTTGGAAAATATAAGGAAAAGGTTCTAGAATAGAAAAGAGTTTATATCTCAGAGGGGGTTTAATCTCCCACTGAAATGTAAGCTTCGCGAGGATTGAATATGTCAATAATGGATGAGATAGAAGAATTAAAGAAGAAAACAGACAGCGTGATTTTAGCGCATTATTATGTGGATGGATTAGTCCAGGAAGTGGCTGATTACGTGGGCGATTCCTATTTTCTTGCAAAAAAGGCAAAAGAAATCACACAAAAAAATATTATATTCTGTGGAGTTTCTTTTATGGGGGAAAGTGCAAAGTTGCTAAATCCTACGAAACACGTATATATGGCTGATGCATCAGCGGATTGCCAGATGGCACATATGGTTGATTTGGATAAAATAGACGAAGTCAGAAAAGAATATCCGGAAGTGACGGTGGTCTGTTATGTGAACTCTACAGCAGAGATTAAGGCTAAGTCAGATGTCTGCGTTACTTCATCAAATGCCCTTAAAATTTGTGAAAAAATACCAGGAAAAGACATATTTTTTATACCTGATCAGAATCTGGCAAGATTTATAGCAGATAAGCTGCCGCAAAAGCATTTTATTTTCAATGATGGTTTTTGCCATGTTCATCATGGAATTAGGAGGGAAGACATTAATAAAGCCAAGGAAATATATCCGGATGCTTTGGTGCTTACACATCCTGAATGCAGGCAGGAAATATGTGAAATCTCCGATTTTGTAGGAAGTACAAGCGAGATTATTGAATACGCAACTAAAAGTAATCAGAAAGAATTTATTGTCTGCACAGAAATAGGAGTATTTTACGAACTGAAAAAAAGAAATCCGGATAAACTTTTTCATCAGGTAAAGGTTAGCCAGATATGTCCTAATATGAAAAAAGTAACCTTGGAAAAGGTGAAAAATGTAATGCTTGAACAAAAACAGGAAGTAATCCTGAGTGATGAGTTAATGAAGTTAGCAAATCTTCCACTGGAAAAAATGATTGAAATTGCGAAATAAAATGATATAAAGCAATACCTTTGATTCATTGGAATAGAAGCTCTATACAGAAATTTAGAAGATCACCCTTGGTTTTTTGGACCAGAGATGGTCTTTTTTTGTGACTATTGAGGAATATGCAGATTATGAAAAATGGTAAGCTATCACGTTGAAAGTGTTCGCTTCATAGAATATAATAGAATAGATGAGTTGTGATTAGGTTGCAGGATGTTGATGGATTAAAACCATCTGAATATTTGTACGAGACTGAAAAAAGAACATTGACGGTGAAATCTCCGTAGATGAGGCAGGAGATTTGATCAATAGTTACTCCTTGGTATTTATTCCCATGCAGGAAAGGGATTTTCGCTATAACGGTTTAACAATGGATGAGGTGATTCGTCATTTAGCAGTTTTTATTTCCAGACTTTGGCAAATCCATGTGTTCGAGGAAGGCAATACCAGAACGACAGCTGTGTTTTTAATAAAGTATCTTAGCATGCTTGGATTTTAAGGAATCTTATGCTGAATGAGAAACACGAGCTTCACAATAGAGAGATGCATGTTAGTGGTAAATTTTTCTTGGGTCACGATGACTCGATAAATGACCCAATAAATGACCCGATAAAATTAGGTGGACGTGAGCTAAAAATTATAGAGTTGTTACGTGAAGAAACTGGCTTAACACGAAAAGAGATGGCAGGTCGTTTAGATTGCTCGGATTCAACAATTAAGCGGTGCCTGCAGTCTATGGTTGAAAAGGGCGTACTGAAACGAATTGGCTCAAATAAAAAAGGTGAATGGATTATATTAGAAAAGAAGCAATATAAACAAATGTATTTTTAGCGAATTACGGAGGATAAAGTATGGATTTTCTAACCTCAGCGGAATGTGCAAAGAAGTGGAATGTGTCTCAAAGGAGAGTAGCAATATATTGTAAAGAAGGACGAATCGAAGGCGCGTTTCTTATGGGAAGAATGTGGTTGATTCCAAAAGATGCAAAAAAGCCGGAAGATCCAAGAAGAGTTCGTAAAATGGGGCAGAATAAGAAATGATTGTGGACTCACTGAGTCCACAATCCAAGCAGCTATCGCTGAGTCACGTTAATTGAGTCGGCATGTTTTTTGTGGACTTTTGAAGTCAATAAAGACTACGTGAAAAAAGCTTCGAAACTCTATTTTGGAGAAAAACGAAGGTTTCAGTTTCCAGAAAAGCTTGAAATAAAGCTATTCCTAGTATAGGGAGTCTGCTTCAGACTCCCTATGTTTTTTTGTAAATAAAAATATAGATGACTGCCAGTGATCAGTATGAATGAAACTGTTGGATGTACTCGAAATGGAAAAATCTAATACAGAAGTGGTGAAGCGCGATTAACCTTTAAGCGCCTTGACTACAACAAAACGAACCAGCCTCGGTGTGTCAAAAGCAGAAAAAGATTTCTGCTGATTGATGCACTGAGGCGGGTTTGTTACGTATGAGCTTTTGGCTTGTTAGTTTAAGATACATAGTATAGAATTATATTGATTGTAATTTGCTTGTTTAAGGAGGCTAGAATGAATTCGATTTTAGATTTGACTATTAAAGAAAATTTTATTAACTGGTTGTTTTTTTCTTCGTTTGTGACGTTAGTAGTATGTCTTGTAATTAGTGGGATAATAAAAAGTTTCTACTATAAAAAAGCATTGGCAGAGAAAGAAGTTTTGATGAAATACAAAGAATTAACAAAGGGGGCATACTTGCCAGATATTTATTTGAATAGTGTTTTTAAAATTATAGTTAGTAACACTTGTATATTAGCAGTACTTGTTATTAATCAAGGATTACGTATATTGTTTGGCTGGGGTGTTGTTTTAGATATTACACTGATTTTACTTACCGTGATATCAATAAAAGTGAATAATATAATTGATAATAAGTGGGTGGATAAAAAGTGGCTAAGAAGTATAAATGGTGATGAAAGCTATGCGGAAGAGAATTTTCCGTTAGAGAGCTTGAGACTACTGAGCAGTCTTTTTGTACTTGCGATTCTTTTTATTTCTTGGTTATGCTTTAAAATTATAAGTTTTGAGTCTTTTTCAATGATGCTTGTATTAGTTTTAGGAAGATTTATTTTTTTTGATACATTAGTAAAGAATGTTAAAGAAAATCTTTACGGTATACGTAAGGTGTGGAAGAGTGCTTTGGGAGCGTTTTTCTTAATATGTATTTTTATGGGAAGTGCTATTCATTTTGGCGTGCTTAGTTATTCATATACCCCGGTGTTTTTGTTTGGAATACATGTTTTTTATCTTATTGGGTTTAATTATTTATATGGTAGAGTTTTTTTGGATTCATTCTATAACTAGAGATTAAAGTTGAATCATCTGAGCATTTTTAAGTAGCTTAGATGCTTTTTGATTTAATAATTACAAAAATGACCAGAAAAAATTTTAAAAATGGAGGAAATAGAGATGTCATCACTGATAAATCAAGATGATATTATACAATACTTGAAATGTAAGTTTAATTATGACTATTGTCATGGTGTGTTAGAGAATGACCTTGATGCAATAAGAGAATTGATTGACTGTGTTGAGCCAAATGATACTGCAAATAGAACTGTTTTTCCTGATTTTATATGCGGCAAAGGGTTTATAGAACATTTTCACGTCACATCGGGCAAATCAAATCGCAAAGGGTATGATATTACTAAAGAAGAATCTAAAATGTTGCAGAGCCATGAGAATTTTATGGAAAAAGTAATTGATTCACTGCCGGAACAAAATCAGGAGATTTTTCTTAGTCAGCATCATACTTCATTTTGGAGACGTGGTGATTCGCTTGCAAATTTTCATAATAGCTTTGAAAAAGCTTGGGAAAACCATGTAGAAAGTTTGAACGCATATGATGGTAAGAAGCATATATCATGTTTTTTGATTTCGTCTGATGATGTGATTGCAGTTCACGAGGAGCCTGTAGATGAACATGGAGTTTTTTATGGTGAGTTGTTCTCGACAAAAAAACTGTTATATTGTTTAGCTTATGACAATGATTTGTTGGATTATATGTATAAATATAAAGATGTAATCGATTTTGTTATTTATATCAACCTTGTAAAAAGAAACATTGAAATAATTCAATTAAAAAATATACCGAATATAAAGCAAATGCTTTCGAATCGGAATCTTATTTTGTATCCATTAACCACAATGGAAGTTTCTTCGACATATGGAATACATGTTCCTATGAAATAGGGGATGTTAAGATGTTAGAGGGCGATGGGATGATAGAAAAAATTTCATGTATATAAGGTTCTCATATTTTTTTATTGTTGACGAAAAAAAGTGTTTATGTTATATTAATCTGATTTAATCCTGAGATTAAATGGGTGGCATGGGCGACGAAAGGATTATATTATGCATGATTTTGAGTATGTATCAAAAAATGAGTACATGCCAGAAAAAATGAAAATTGTTAAGCTTTTACAGGATGTACAAAGAGAATTAAACGGGAAAATGAATATCCATTTCGAATTTGTTGGAAGCGCTAGTCGTAAGATGATAACACGAGATAGAAAGTCTAATGTTGGTTATGATTTCGATGTGAATATATGGGTTGATGATGTAGACCAGTTTAAACCAAAGACCTTACGGCTAGAATTAAAGAAGGCGATAGATAAGTATGCAGGTGGGTATGGATATTCAAATGCTGAAGATAGTACGAGAGTCCTGACAATAAAGGTAAAGGATAAGAAAAAATCTACAATAAAGCATGGGTGTGATTTTGCGATAATTGATGAGTTTGAGGATGAAGATGGATTATGGCATCAGTTTTACATAAAACAAAATAAAACGAATCATTCATATGTTTGGGAAGAACGTGGATGGGGCTTTTATGAATTACCGGATAAAATAGATTGGCTTAAAGATTATGGATATTGGCAAGAGGTTCGTGAACAATACATTGTAAATAAGAATAAGAACACTAATCCGAATAATAAATCTAGATCGGTATTTGCATATACAGTTTCAGAAGTATATAACTGGTATTATAAAATGGATTAGTTAATGGGGCAGCCTGAAGTGATTATGGTATTACTTTAGGCAGTTTTTATATTGAAACTATTCCTCGGAAGGAATATACTAATAAAGATGACTATATGAGCTTTTGGAGGATTTGTATGGAATATTTATCTACATCTGAAATAGCAAAAATATGGGGAATTTCTCGAAGAAGAGTTACGACTTTGTGTAGTGAAGGTCGAGTTGATGGGGCGGTTTTTGCTGCTAATACATGGCTTGTGCCAAAGGATGCAAAAAAACCAGATGACCCAAGAAAAATTCGTAAAATGAAACGTTCCTAATAGTATGCTGTCAGGAATGTAAATATATAGATTGGAGAAATAATAAATGGAACCATTTGTAAAATGGGCAGGTGGGAAACGTCAGCTTTTGGATAAAATATGGGATCGAACCCCTAATAAGTATGAAACATATTATGAACCTTTTATAGGTGGTGGAGCTGTATTGTTTCATTTGAAGCCTGCAAAGGCAGTTATTAATGATACGAATGAACAGTTAGTGAATGTTTATCGACAATTACAGAAAGACCCAAGGGCTGTTATTCGAAAAATAAAGAGCTTAGACAAGGAGACATGCGATCAGGAGTATTATATTTCGATGCGTGCAGAATACAATGAAAAGATATCAGAAAATGAACTTGATGCAGATTGCGCAGCTTATATGATTTGGATTAATAAACATTGCTTTAACGGCTTGTATAGAGTAAATGGAAAAGGCTTATTTAATGTTCCGTGGAATAAGAAGACAACAGGAAATTCAATGGACGAAGCAAATCTTATGTCTATAGGATATTATCTTCAGAATAACGATGTCGAAATAAGATGCACTGATTTTGAAGAAGTTTGTAAGGATATAACTGATAGGGACTTTGTATATTTTGATTCCCCATATATTCCTGTAAGCGAAACAGCATCTTTTACGGATTATACAAAAGACGGATTTACTTATGACGATCATGTAAGATTAGCTGAGCTATATAAGAATCTAAATGATAAGGGCGTAAAAGCTATGCTTTCTAATCATGATGTTGATTTGGTTTATGAACTATATGATGGTTTTAAAATTGAACAAATTGATGTCAGACGAAATATTAACAGTAATGCGAAAAAGAGAACTGGAAAAGAAGTGATAATTACTAATTATGAAATATAGTATTTCTGGATTCAGCCCTTTTTATGAGAATGAGACCTCGCAAATATATTTTGGTGATTCTTTTGAGTTGTTAAAAAAATGTAAGAAAGAATCAGTAGATATGATTTTTGCAGATCCACCATATTTTTTATCAAATGATGGGATAACGTGTAAAGGCGGGAAAATGGTTTCAGTTAATAAAGGTAATTGGGATAAAGTGGATTCATTAAATGAAAAGCATAAATTTAATAGGCGTTGGATTAAAGCATGTAAGCGTGTTTTAAAGCCAAACGGTTCTATATGGATAAGTGGAACGTTGCATAACATTTATTCGATAGGAATGGCATTGGAACAGGAAGGTTTTAAGATAATAAACAATATTACATGGCAGAAAACAAATCCTCCACCAAATCTTGCTTGTAGATGCTTTACTCATAGTACGGAAACAATTCTATGGGCACAGAAAGATGATAAGAAGTCAAAACATTTGTTTAACTATCAATTGATGAAGGAATTAAATGGCGGGAAGCAGATGAAGGATGTTTGGACTGGCTCTTTGACAAAGAAGTCGGAGAAGAAAGAAGGAAATCATCCAACGCAAAAACCGTTGTATTTGTTAGAACGCATTATTTTAGCATCTACAAATGAAGGAGACATTGTACTAGATCCATTTTGCGGTTCAAGTACAACAGGGGTAGCCTGTCAGCAATTAGGACGTAATTATATTGGGATTGATAGTAATTCCGATTTTATAGAATTATCAAGGAGAAGGTTAGAACATGAGTAGCAAGGAGAAAAGAATATTTACATATTGGTTAAATACATTTAGACCATCAATTAATGGATATGGTTATTATACTGATTTTGGAACAGTATATGAAAAGGCTGAGTCATTAAAGGTTGAGATTAATATCTTAAATTCACTGGTGGGCTCAAAAACTATTGAAAAAGATTTTGAAAAGTTATTAGAAAAATATCCGGAGTGTTTAAAGGCAATTCCAATTTTGTTAGCTGTTAGAGAAAATGAGATTTTCTGCCAGGATGAAAAAGGTGCATTAGTATATAATTTTTCGAAAAAAGAACAGTCTGTAGAACAATATAAGTATTTTATGGAAAAGACAGGCTTGTTTGATATGCTTCAAAATCATATTATCAGCAATTTATATGATTATGTTACTGGTGTTGAGGTCGGATTAGGCTCAAATGGTAGAAAGAACCGTGGTGGCCATCAAATGGAAGAATTGGTGGAACGCTATATTAAACAGACTGGGGCAGAATATTATAAAGAAATGTACCTGACAGAGATTGAAGAAAAATGGGGAGTTGATTTATCGGCAATTTCTGCTGATGGTACGGCCACAAAGAGATGGGATTTTGTTGTTAAAACTGAAAAGAAGATTTATGTGATTGAAACCAATTTCTATACTGGTGGAGGGTCTAAGTTAAATGAAACAGCTAAGAGCTATGAGTTAATAGCTTCTAAGGCGAAAGACATAGAAGAGGTTGATTTTATCTGGATTACAGATGGAGCAGGATGGAAATCAGCTCGTAGAAATCTTGAAGAAACATTTAATGTTATGGACTTGATGTTTAATATTAATGATATGGAAAATGGAACACTAATTGAATTGTTTTCCTAAATTACTAGTATATGAAAGAAGTATCGACAACATGATTATTACGCAGCTTGAAGATGGGACAATTATAGAACAAGATAGAGGAACTTTTGACGATTATTGTGTTTATGTGACTAAACCCGGGGAAGATAGATTCGCACCGAGAGATGTACAGTATTTTCAATTCTTTATTGAAAAGGCAGAAAGATATACACTGGAAAAGATTTATTCGGATTATGTAAAAATTTATGATAAAACGGATGCAATTATTCGAGATGAAGTAATCGATGAGATTCGTGATGAAATTGTATTGGAATATGATAGAAGTGAGCGAAATGAATTTGCTTTATGGCATATTGTAATTTATATGGGCATGGTTGCGGAAGAAAATAAACGCAATGCTGTTTTGAAGAAAAGAATTAAGCGATTGGGAATGTATCAGATTCTTTTTAATGGAATGTCAGCAAGAGAAGCTGCTGATTTTAGTAGAGGGAGGCGCGTTTCAGAGTTAGATCCTCTTTGTAGAGAAAAGGGTTTTTAAATACTAAAAAAATACTATAAAAAATGAGAAGGAGACATAATAAAACATGACTAGAGGAAAATATCAAGTGTATTATGGGAAAATAAGGGAGAATATAGAGGAAATAAAAGAAAAATATGGCTATGGTAATTTATCAAAAGCTTTTGCGCATTGGTATCTTTTGAATACATTAGGATATGACGAACAACAGATTAGTGAGTCAATAATAGATGGGATGGGAGATAATGGCATTGATGCAATTGTATATGAAAGTAAGCATATGTCATTGATTCAGTTTAAGTTTCCAGATAAAGAAAAAAACATAGATAAAAAAATTGACGAGACAACAGTTTTGAAATTATTTAACGGATATAACAAATTATTGAGTACTAGAAAACCAAGAGTAGCGAATGAAAACTTCACTAAGTTTAGGGAAATAGTAAAAACTGAAGAAATTTTTGAATATGATGTTAAATTTGTAGTATTTCATGATTCATTCTCAGATCAAGGTAGGGATGCTCTTGATGAAAAGATAAGTTCAATTTACGAAGAATCTGGTAATACAATTAAATATTGTGTAGTCGATAAAAAACAAATATGTGATATTTTTGATAGAATTCAAAAGAAAAACCGTATTTCGATATCTCTTTCATATTTGAGAAATGATCCGAGTTTTAATTTAGAAGGAGAAGGGGAAAAAGATATTAAATCATCTGTTGGCTTTATGTCCGCAAAAAAACTAGTAGAATCATGTTCTGATATTATGGATGTGATTTTTGATGAAAATATTCGTTTATATGAAGGGGATAACCCTGTAAATAAAGGAATTTATGAAACTTCTATAGGCGAAGATTCTGGAAATTTTATTTTTTATCATAATGGTGTTGTGTTTATATGCGATGAATGTAAGTGTAGCTCGGGTACACAAACATTATCGTTAGAGGGTGTGTCGGTTGTAAATGGTTGTCAAACAATTAATAGTTTGAAAAAAGCGTATGATGAAGGAAAATTAAAGAATGATGTTTATTTACAGTACAGGGTTATAGAAACTACAGATTTTGACTTAAGAGCAAAAATTACTGAATATTTGAATTCACAAACAGAAATAAAGGATAGTTATTTCCTTGCTAATAATCCGTTTGTAAGAGATTTACAGGCTAGGTTACTTGAAAAGGGATATTTTTTAGAAAGATTAGCTAATGAATATACCTATAAAAGAACATTAGGTGTTATCAATGATTATGACAAAAATCATGTATGGACTTTAGAAAAGACAATTCAGTTATGTGCTGCGTTTCTCTTTAATACTTATGCCGCTAGGGCAAAACGAGGTAAAGGAGAATTATTTGATAAAACAATTTTAGAGGAAATAGTTCCAGCTCTTAATGCTGAGAAAGTAGTTCATGTTTATGAGTGTTATCAGAATATGTACAAATCTATAACATTATACAGGAAGTGTAGAAGAGCAGGTCTTTTAGACTTCCTAGAATATGTTGGAGAAGAAATAACAGATGAACCAAATGTATTAATGGATGAGTATTGTTTTATGAATACTGCGGACTTACTTTTACTTAATACAATAGCAAATTTGGAAAGTTATGGAGTTGTCGCTGATGATATTGTTGTTTTAGCAATTCAAATTATAAAGAGTGTATTCTTAAATCATAAAGATATGTTGGGATATCAATTTACAAAAGCCAATGCTATCTTTTCTGAAATACAAGAATATATACAACAGAACTATAGTGAGTAATATTTTAACTTCTGGTCCACTGGGGATGCGGACAAAATCCTAGACTGATTAAGCAATCAATCCAAGACTTTTACGATACGTTAATGGGCTCATATAATTGAGCGTAGATTTGATACGTTCTTCGTTGTACCAAATGAGATATTCATTAAGAATAGATATAAATTCGTTTATGGTCACATTGCACCAATCTACACCATAGAACATTTCAATTTTTAATCCGCCGAAAACACCTTCACAAGCAGAATTATCTGGAGAGCATCCCTTTTTCGACATTGAACGAATAGGATTAGCATTATCCATTCGTTCAATCCAACCGGGCCATCGGTAGTGGCAACCACGATCGGAATGAACATTGGGATGCTCATTTTTATCTAATGTTTTTATCGCACTATCTAACATTGAATTCACAAGATTCGCATTAGGGCTTGTTCCTATGACCAATGTCACTAGCATTCCGTCAAAACAATCGACAATCGGTGACAAGTAAACTTTACCTGCAGGTATAGCATACTCCGTTATATCCGTAAGCCATAGTTTATTGGGTTCATCTGCATGAAAGTTGCGATTAACTTTGTTCTCCACATCAGGCGTGATTTTGCCCTGATATGAGCTATATTTTTTCTTGTTAGGTCGTTAAGCAACAAGATGCTCCTCTTTCATGATTCTTCGAACAACTTTTTCAGAAATGGTTATAGCTTCTTCTCTGGTCGTTAACAACGTCCAAATGCGCCGATACCCATAGCGCTCTTTGTTATTATAAAATATTTCTCGTATTTGATTTCTTAATGCAACGTACTTATCCGGAGATTTCATAGAATGCTCTTGATAATAATAGCTACTTTTTGATAATCTTAATTTCTTTAGTAACAACGACAGTGAGTACTTATCCTTAAGGGTATCAACTATCACTGCCTTTTCCTTGTTCTTGAGAGTTGTCTAGTCGATGCCGGGGTCTTATAGTAGTGACATCTCGATTAAGTTCTTTTGCCACTAATTTTATATCTTCATTCAATTCATAGTAACGGTAAATCGCTTCCATCTTTTCATCAAATGAAGCATTACCTTTGCAGTAATCTCTAACGACACGAGGCTTAACTTCTTTTCCTTCTGAAGTAATCCAGTTATTTAAGCATGATTTAGAAGGATAACCAAGGATACGCCTTGTTTTAGCATTTGATCCACACTTATGATAATAGGCTAATGCGATTTCTTTTTCTTCTTTCGAATAGTTTCTTTCTTTTGGCATAAAATCTTCCTTTCATAGTCCAACTTTATGTCCGCATCCCCACTGGACCAGAAGTTATTTTGCTATATGAGGAATATATATCTGTAGACATCTTCATAACACTTATTGACTTTGATGGTTAAAAGGCGTTATTATAATTGTAACGGAAATGTACCAACGTGGTAAAAAAACGTTGCACAGGAGGTATATTTATGTTATACGGATATTTGATTGAAAATTTTAAACCATATGAACCGATCTTCACTGAGGACATTGATATAGATATGGTGGGAAATACTCTTCGTCCAAAGCTGAAGGAATTATGTGATTCCGGAAAACTTTGCAGATATGAGGCAGGGGTTTATTATTTGCCGGGAAAAATGAAGCTGAAGGGTTTAACACCGATATCTGCTAGTGCCGTGGCTAGAAGTAGATATGTTAATCGAAGAGGAAAAGTACGAGGATATTATTCGGGTTATACTTTTGCTAATCAGATAGGTCTTTCATTACAGGTGCCTTATGTGCAGGAAATTGTTACGAATGAGGCTAGTGCTAAGGTAAGAGAGATTGATATTAAGGGACAGAAATTTATCATTCGAAAGCCTAAGGCTGAAGTTACAGAAGAAAATGTATATACATTACAGTTTTTGGATTTCCTTAGTGATATAGATAAATATCTGGATGGAAGTTCAGAGAATATTCTTGATAAGTTAGAGAAACTCATTAAGGATGAAAAGATTACAAAAGAACTTATTGATACATACATTAGTTTGTACCCGATGAAGGTATATAAGAATCTTTATGAGACAGGAGTAGTATATGCTATTACACAAGGATAGAGAACAATTTGAAGCTGTTTTAAATGCTGCTTCTAATGAATTAGGAGTGCCGGTTTCCATTGTCGAAAAGGATTTTATGTTACGATGATTCTGAAACAGTTAGCGATAAAGGCATCTGGTTGCGTCTTTAAGGGTGGAACTTCATTATCAAAATGCCATCATGCGATTAATAGATTTTCTGAGGATATAGATATAACATTTTCGGATAAATTATCACAGGGAGAACGCCAAAAGTTAAAGAACCAAATTATAGTCGGAATTAGCGAATATTTGGACCTACCGATAATTGATTGGGATAAAACAAGAAGTCGGACAGATTACAACTGCTATACGTTTAAGTATTCTCCGATAGAAGGATATGTCCCTGAGAGCCTTATTGAAGGTGTTAAGATGGAAGTAGTTTTAGGGTCAATATCGTTTCCAACTGTTGAGATGGAAGTAGATAGCTATATTTATCAAGTACTTAAAGCGGATAATATGGATTTTATAAGAGAGTATGAGTTAGAGCCTTTTACTGTGACACTTCAGAGCATAGAGAGAACATTTATTGATAAGGTGTTTGCGCTTTGCGATTACTATATAAAAGATGACGTAAATATGCATTCTAGACATATTTACGATCTTTATATGCTATTGCCTCAAATAACATTTGATGATAGTTTTAAACAACTTGTCGGAGACGTAAGAACTGAGAGATTAAAGATGCCGAAGATGTGTCCAGCAGCCGAAGCAGGAATAGATATAAATGAAAACCTTCAGGAGATAGTCGACAAGAGAATATATGAAAAAGACTATGAGAAAATAACATCGTACTTCCAAAAAGAGAGAGTTGACTACGATGAGGCGATAGGAGTAATTGATAAAATAATTCATTCTAAGATGTTTGTATAAATATGTGACTTTTGGTCATTGGGGGATGCGGATATATCGGTTACAATGAATGTGTACACGCATATCGGATTCGATGATGCTGAGGAAGAATTGAAACGGATGGAAGAGTTTAGGAAAGCACAGGCGGAGGTTGAGCAGAAGAAGGAGAAACCGATGTCACAGAAAATGTTTAAGGTAATTTAATATAGATGATAGGTAACGCTCTGGCTTTTGATGGTTGGGGCGTTATATTGTTATAGAAAAAACGAAAATAAGATTGTATAATATACTTTGGAAAATTTCGCCTTGAAAAGGATGTGAATAGATAAATGAAAACTTTTTATTTGATTGATTTTGAAAATGTTCATAATGATGGCATTGAGAATATTGAAAGTATGACAAAGGAAGAACATGTGCATATTTTCTCAACACAGAATGCAACAAATATAAGACAGGACATTTTTTGGTTAAATGGAGATATCAAATCTCATTTAGTTCCAGTGCGAAAGCAGTCATTGGATATGCATCTGGTTTCTTACCTAGGCTATTTGTTGGGAGTGTATGGTGAGGAATGTAGTTATGTGATTATCAGTAAGGATAAGGATTACGATAACATAGTTAAGTTTTGGAAAGAGGAAGGCTATCCTAATATTTCACGAAAAGAGAAGTTGCCGGGAAATGCTTCTACTCAGGGGCAAAAAACACAGACAGTATCTCAAACAAAAAGTAATGTGCATACTGTGAATAGTAAAATTAGTGCAGGTATGGCATATGAATTTGAAGGTGATGATAGAAGTGAATTAAACCTGTTTATGCAGCATGGACTTGTGGCTATAGGATATGATAGAAATTCGGCAAATAGAATCTGCAAGTTTGTTATTGCTCATTGTAATGATGAAAGAATGCTAAGTGGAATTCACAATGACATCATGAACTCCTTTGATAACTATTCCGAAGTATATGAGAATGTTAAGTCTATTCTCGAGAAATTTGTGCAATCAAAGAGTAAAGGCGCAAAAAGAGAATCGCAGGTTCGTTCTTTCTTTGGTCAGCACTTTAAGAAGAAAATATATGTGGATTGCAAAGAGGAAATCATTCAGATTATTTTAAAGTCAGAAACTAAACTGCAAGTGAATAATGAATTGTTAAAATTGTATTCAGATGGAAAAGTGGTTTCACACATTTATAAGACAATACAACCATTGATTAGTGAGTTACCAGGTAAGTAGTAAAAATACTTAGTAGTAAGAAATTTCGTTTTACTACTAATTTTACTACTAACAAATACTATTCATCTGCCACGGCATGATAGAAAACTGCTATCATAAAACCGCATGAATACTTGATTTGTGAGAGGGGGTGACGATGATTTGCACCCCATTTGAACCTTTAGAAAAGAAAAATATATAATTATGAGTCCAGACCTAAGTAAGTAACATATATCGGTATAAAGAAAATGCCGGTATATGTTTCTTTTTTGTTGGAAAAATATTCGGATTATTATGTTATTCAATGCTTTTTTTTATATGAATAAAAATTGATTTCCGGCGCTAATGCGCTTATAATAATATAAGAGTTGTTTACGTTATAATAGGAGAAAAATCATGGACTATATGACGGTGCAAGAAATCGCAAAAAAATGGAATCTTTCCGTGAGAAGAATTCAAACAATGTGCAATGAAGGCATGATTGAGGGAGTTATAAAGTTTGGTCATTCATGGGCAATCCCTGCTGATGCTGAAAAGCCCGTTGATAAACGCGTAAAATCCGGAAAATACATTAAATCCAAATAATAGGAAAGCTATTTTTGATAAAATGTTGCAAATAGAATTATTTTATCATTGATTAAGTACATATATGCAAAAAAGGTATAGGTGGAAATTATATGGAGATAGCAGATGTTATGGAACTCCTTAGTAAAGGAGAAAAAGTGGATATTGAATGTAAAGAGTCTGATAGTACTCTTACAAAGTCCCTATGGGAAACATATTCATCTTTTGCAAATACTAATGGAGGATATATATTTCTGGGGATTAAAGAAAATAAGAAAAAGAGATTACCTAATGAAAGATTTGAGATTCAAGGAATAAAGAATCCAGATGTTCAGATTAAAGATTTTTGGAATACCATAAATGGCGATAAGGTAAATAAAAATATATTAAAAGATGAAGATGTTCAGGAGGTTAAAATACCTTCTTCAGAATTAGCAATTATCGTAATTTGTGTACCTCGTGCAGACTATAATAATAGGCCCATTTTTATAAACGGAAATCCTTATAAAGGAACATTCAAACGAAATCATGAAGGTGACTATCATGCTACAGAAGATGAAGTAAATGCTATGTTGCGCGATCAGAAGTCCGAGGGAAATGATGGAATTGTTTTGGAACATTATGGTTTGGATGATATTGATGAAGATACCATTAACCATTACAGAACTATGTTTCAAAATAATAATCCTGATCATGTATGGAATCCGCTTGATAATAAGCAATTCTTAACAAAGTTGGGTGGCTATAAGAAGGATCGTAGTAAAGGAATAGAAGGACTTACTATTGCAGGATTACTTATGTTTGGTAAAGGAATCTCAATCAGAGAAAGATTCTCTAATTTAATGATGGATTATAGAGATGAAAGCCATGCTACAGCAGATATGCGCTGGTCTGATCGTGTAACATACGATGGCACTTGGGAAAATAATCTTTTTAATTTCTTTATGAAGGTTTCACCTAAATTAACTGCTGAATTAAAGAAGCCTTTTGTTTTGGAAAATCAGCAGCGTATCGATGATACACCAATACACAAGGCTGTTAGAGAAGCTTTTGTTAATATGATAATTCATTCGGATTATTTGCTAGATTCAGGAACGCTCAAAATAATTAAGAAGCAGGGTGAGTACGTATTTACAAATCCGGGGAATCTGAAACTTTCTGTTGAAGAGATTTTCAAGGGCGGAAATTCGAAATCACGAAATCCTAATATGCAGTTGATGTTTAGAATGGTTGGATTTGGTGACAACATAGGATCAGGTATTCCAACGATTCTGAATGTATGGAAGCAAGCAGATTGGGTTGAACCAAATTTATATGAAGATACACATTTAAATCAAGTAACACTTACACTAAAAACATTGGCTACTTGGACCGAGTCGGTTGATGAATTACAGGATAGTATTGAGTATCTGCCAAGCATATCTGAAAATAGTGCAGCAGCAATGAGAAATGCTTTGTCTATTTATAATTTAGGGATTTCACCTGAGGTGCGTGCAAATTTGACCCAAGTTGCTAATGTTATTTCTACTGCTTTGAAGAATTATAATAAGTTGGACCTTTCAGGACTGAATGAATTTGTCATAAGATTCGCTGAGCTAAGTAAAATGATGCAACCCATTAGTGAAAATACAAGGAACTTGGCTGCATTAATATCAGAAGCATTAGAGTCGAGTGTTGAATCAGCGAATAAATCAGCGAATAAATCAGCGAATAAATCAGCGAATAAATCAGCGAATAAATCAGCGAATAAATCAGCGAATAAATCAGCGAATAAATCAGCAGATAAAAGTGATGAAAATGTAGGAAATCTCACAAAACGTCAAGCACAGATATTATCTTTGATGGAAGAGGGAAAGGAATATACTACGGAAAGTATCGCTGCAGTTATAGAATTGAAAGGCCCAAGGACTCGACAATTGATGAATGAACTTGTTAAATTAGGAAAAATAGAAAGTATTGGTACAACAAAGGACCGTAGATATAAAAAATATTTCAATAAATAGGTGTACAATTATTAAAAAATGATAGGTCGCAATATACTATATGCTAATAATCGGAGGAGAAAATGTTTGAACAATGTTGTAATGCACCTTTTGCCGGCAAAAATATGCAAAAATATGCCAATATTTGCAAAAATACGGATTTACAGACTGGTTGAAAAACCTAATAAAATCAAAGGATTATGAGGAAAATAACTATGATAAAAATACTATTCATCTGCCACGGCAATATATGTCGTTCACCTATGGCAGAATTTGTTTTAAGGGATATGGTTGAGAAAAGAGGACTAAAGAATGAATTCGAGATAGCTTCAGCGGCTACATCGATGGAAGAGATATGGGAAGGGGGAGGAAATCCTATATATCCTCCGGTTCAGCGAGTACTAAAAGAAAATGGGATAGGAAGAACAGAATATACTAATTTTAAAACAAAAAGGGCAAGGCGGGTAAATAAGGCAGATTATAGATATTATGATTTATTACTATGTGCTGATAAAGTAAATGTAAGAGAGACAGAGCGTATTACAGGACCGGATCTGGAAGGAAAGATAAAGTTGCTCATGGACTATACAATTCGACCAGGCAGGAGCATAGCGGATCCTTGGTATACCAGAGATTATAATGTTACATATATGGATGTGAAAGAAGGATGCGAAGCATTATTAGAGAGTTATGAAAACAAAAAAATTTTACTGTAATGTTTTAATCTTATCCTGCGTTTGTAGTGTGTTAGCGAGAATTATATAGAAAAAAATTACTTGACTTAGTAAAAGCACATTGTTATAATACATTTGCTGTTTAAATCAGTAAGGCGACATAGCCAAGTGGTAAGGCATCGGTCTGCAACACCGCTATCACCAGTTCGAATCTGGTTGTCGCCTCTATTTTTTTGAGGTTGCCTCTCTAACGAAAAGAATCGTTAAGGAAGCAACCTCATTTTGCGTTTCAAATTTATTCTAAGCAATATGTCTATCGATTATATTTCTAACGGCATCATAGAGATAAGGTTTCAAATCCTCGATTTTAACAGGTTCGTTGTAAAGAATTGAACTGTAGCAGGTGCTGCTGACAAGTTCGGTAATCATAAACAACATGATTTCCGGATCAATGAAATCGTACTGATCTTGATTTAAAAGTTGCGTGTAAATATCGTAAAAGTCTATATTCTCAGTGTTTGAAGAATTAATTAATGTACTCTTAAAAATTCCCCAACTTAAATTTTTAGAAATAAAAAGTAAAAGTTTTTTATCCTGGGCCAAATCGTCAATGATGTGATCCACTATAAATAGCATCTGCTCAATTGTGTCGGTGATTCCTGCTTTGTGCATGGCGATGTCAGCAGCCTGGAATAATTGGCTGGCCTTGTGGGCTATAAGGATGTTACGTAAATCGTATTTATCTTTAAAATATAAATAAAAAGTGCCTTTAGCCACGCCAGATTTGGCGGCAATGTCTTGGATAGAAGTTTTGTTGATGCCTTTTTGGATAAATAAAGTAAAGGCGGAATCAAGTAAAGAATCGCGTTTATATTTTTTGTTATTCTCTATTTTGCTCAAAATAAAAACCTACCTCTCATTATCAACTAAATATAATTATCTGTAGAAAATCGTTATATGTCAAATATAAAATGGACTTCCCACAGAAAAAAACAAATTCAATATTGACCAACGGTCATATTTGTGTTATATAGTATACAAAGAAAATGACCAACAGTCAATAATTTAAGGGAGTGACAATATGTTAAAGATAGCTAAGAAGATAGTTAAGTTTAAAGTCCCAATACTTATAATAAGTGTTTTACTTTTGATACCGGCAACATTGGGTTTTTTAAACACAAGAATTAATTACGATATTCTTTCGTATTTGCCATCAGACATTGATACTATGGAAGGCCAGGAGATTTTAAAAAACGATTTTGGAACCGGAGCCTTTTCTATGTGTATTGTGGAAAATATGGATGAAAAGCATGTAGTTGAGCTAGAAGAAAAGATAAAAAAAGTAGACCATGTAAAAAATGTGGTTTGGTATGACTCGGTGGCGGATTTATCTACACCAATAGATGCGCTTCCAAAGGACATAAAGGATGCATTTATAAATGCAAAAACAGGAAGTACATTTTTTATAGTAACTTTTGATACTGGATCCTCAGATGATGAAACGTTAAATGCCATAACAGAGATAGATAAGGTGACCCACAAGGAAGTTATTCAAAGTGGAATGTCATCAGTGGTTGCAGATATTAAAACCATATGTAATACAGAGGCGGTGGCATACGTAGGAATTGCAGCTTTGTTATCGGTAATTGTACTATCAGTAACTATGGACTCATTTTTGGTTCCGTTGTTTTTTCTGTTAAGTATAGGAATGGCAATAATTTACAATTTAGGAACCTGCTATTTTTCGGGGGAGATTTCATTTATAACGCAGGCACTTACCGCGGTTCTTCAGTTGGCGGTAACCCTGGACTATTCAATATTCCTGTGGCACAGCTACAGCGAATATAAAGAAAAATATCCGGGAGATAATGACAGAGCAATGGCTCACGCTATTGCAGCTACATTTGTATCTGTATTGGGAAGTTCAATTACTACGGTGGCAGGATTTGTAGCAATGTGTTTCATGACATTTACCCTGGGAATGGATTTGGGAATTGTAATGGCAAAAGGAGTAATCCTTGGAGTTATAAGTTGTGTAACAATATTGCCAGCTATGATTCTTATATTTGACAAGGCTATTGAGAAAACGAGACATAAACCACTTATGCCGGACATAGGAAGAATGGGAAAATTCGTAACTAACAAATATTACATTTGGATGGTGATGTTTTTAGTAATCTTAATACCTGCAATATATGGATATACACATACGGATGTATATTACGATTTGGTAGGAACCCTTCCTTCGAAGTATGAAAGCGTAAAAGGAAAAGAAATACTTGCAAAAGATTTTGAGCAAGGAACAACTTACATGGTTCTATATGACAGTGATTTGTCCTCGGTTCAGGGCAGGAAGATGCTTAAAGAGATAGAAAATGTAAAGGGAATGGATGTAGTAGCTGGCTTGGATAATATTAAAGGTGCAGCAGTACCTGACGAGGTAATACCTGCAAACATTCGTAAAGAGTTGGATAACGGCGAATACAAGTTAGCGCTTCTTATGAGTAAATATACGGTGGCCAGTGACGAGGTAAACGATCAGATAAATGAAATAGAGGGAATAGTAAAAGAATATGATAACAGTGCCATGGTAATTGGCGAGGCACCATGTACCAAGGACTTAATAAAGATAACAGATACCGATTTCAAACGAGTAAGTGCAGTATCAATCATACTTATATTTATAATTATTCTATTGGTGCTTAGATCGGTGTCATTACCTGTATTATTGGTAACTGTAATAGAATTTGCCATATTCATCAACATGGGAATACCTGCATATACAAATACAACGCTACCGTTTATAGCATCCATAGTAATCGGAACCATTCAGTTAGGTGCAACGGTAGATTATGCAATACTTATAACTAACAGATATAAAAAAGAGCGAAGAAACGGTGCAGACAAGAGAAATGCTGTACAGACAGCTATGTCTACCTGCCTTCAGTCGGTATTTGTAAGTGCCATGAGTTTCTTTGCAGCAACATTTGGAGTGGGAATGTATTCTAGTATTGATATGATAAGTTCGATATGTATTTTATTGGCAAGGGGAGCAATAATAAGTTTTATATGCGTAGCAACGGTACTTCCTGCAATGTTTATGATATTTGACAAGCTAATAGTTAAAACCAGTATTGGATTTAAATCAAAGGAAAAAGAAAACATGAATAAAACACATAGTGGCAAAGTAAAGCCAATAAATGCATAAGATGGAGGTAGATATATATGAGAAAAAGAATATTAAGGGTAGCATCCATATCATTGGCTGCAGTGCTTACAACTTCAGCTATTGGATATTATACATTTGATAATACAAAGAAAGTAGTTAAGGCTGAAGATACAAAGGAAGAGCTAAAAGAAGAGTTGGAAAACAGCATTAGCTTTACGGAAATTGGTGAGGATAAAGAAGAGACAGTTTATGTGGTAAGCGATGCCAACGGAAATGTAGATAAGAAGGTAGTAAGTGATTGGCTTAAAAATAAAGAGGGTGCCGATACTATACAGGATAAGACGGACCTTGAGGATGTAAAAAATGTAAAGACAGACGCAGATTATAAGAAAAACAGTGATGGAACTATTACCTGGAATGCCAATGGTGAAGATGTTTACTATCAGGGAAATACCGACAAAGAATTACCTGTGGATGTAAAAATCACATATCTTTTGGATGGTAAGGAAATGACTCCTGATGAGATAGCAGGTAAAAGTGGAAAAGTAACTATAAAATTCAACTATGAAAATAAAGCAAAAAATACGGTAAAAGTAAATGGTAAAGATACGGAAATGTATGTACCTTTTACAATGGTATCAGGGCTTATGTTGAATTCTGAGGATTTTACGAATGTAGAGGTTAATTCGGGAAAAGTAATCTCTGATGGAGATAGATTTGTAGTAATAGGAATGGCATTTCCGGGACTCAACGAAGATTTGGATTTAGCTTCAGTGCTTGATGAAGAGGATGTGGTCGATTTTAGTGATACTGTGGAGATAACTGCAGATACAACTAATTTCAATCTGGGCATGACTTTAACTATTGGTAGCGCAAATCTTATGGCATCTATAAATACAGATGAGTTAAATGCTGCAGAAAATGTACAGGAACTTGTTGGTGAGGTGGAAGATGCAATAAACCAGCTTTCAGAAGGAGCAACTCAGTTAAAAGATGGTTCAGCAACTTTAAAGGATGGAATCGATACCTACGCAGGTGGAGTGGATACATTTATAAATACAGTAAATGATGGAGCTAAAAAGTTAAATGATAACATGCCGGCGCTTGCTGGCGGAACATCTAAACTTCTAACAGGAGCTAATACAATTCTAGATTCGCTAACAGGAAATGAAGGAGCAGAAGCTGGAGCAAAGCAATTATCAGATGGAGCAGCTGCGTTAAGTGAAGGAGCAACTAAACTGCAGACATCTATAGGAACGGCAGGAAGTTCGGATACTAATACAGTAGCGGGAGCAGTAAATGCATTGGCAAATGGGGCATCAACTTTAGATACAGGAGTATCAACTTTATCTGATGGGGCTAAGGCCTTGAATTCTGGAGCAACGACTTTAAGCAACGGCGCAGCTACTCTTAACAGCCAAATGGGAGCATTATCGACAGGAGCATCAACATTAAGTGCAGGAGCACAATCAGTAGCAAATGGTGCAGCTCAGATACAGGCTGGAATAAACGGAGATGGAACCACAAAGAATCCTGGACTTGCAGCAGGTTCAAAACAGGTTGCAGATGGAGTGACTCAGATAAGTGAAGAGTTAACGGCAATGGTGGGACAATTACAAACATCCCTTACAACTAACCAAAGCCAGATAGAAACATATACACAACAGGTTAATCAGTTAACTGCAGTCTTAGATGGAGGAATCAGTCCTACTACAGGACAGGCATTAACTGAAGAAGAAATAACAACATACAATACACAAATGGCTCAGTTAAATGCAGGAATTCAACAACTAACAGGAGCTAACGCTGCAATTCAGAATATTTTAACAAATATGACTGCGAGCAATGAAGCTACAGGAATGACAATGTCAGAGTCATTAGAAGCTCTAGAAACAGGAGCAAAAGCGGTGGCAGATGGAACTTCTCAGATACAGGCTGGAATAAACGGGGATGGAACCACAACCAATCCGGGTTTGGTAAATGGTGCTCAATCAGTGGCAAACGGAGCATCTACATTAGCAACTTCTATAGGAACAGCAGGAAGTGCGGATACAACCACAGTTGCAGGTGCTATCAATTCTATAAGTACAGGAGCATCTAGTCTGGCAGATGGTGCGTCTCGGTTAGAAACAGGAACAACTCAGTTGAAAGACGGATCTTCAAAATTAGCAACAGGAAGTAGTGCGCTTAATGGGAAAATGGGTGAATTATCAAGCGGAGTAAGTCAGATAGCAGATGGAGCATCTCAGCTAGCAAGTGGTAATAGTAAATTATATACAGGAATCAGCACATTACTTACAGGATTCTCCACAGAATTTGTGCCAGGAATTGAAAAATTAAATTCAGGGGCAATTCAATTATCAACAGGAATCAATACACTCTATACAGGAACAAGCACAACTAATGAAGATGTAGCAAAGCTTATGGATGGAGGTACGGGGCTTAAAGACGGTGCAAGTCAGTTATCAACAGGAGCAACGCAGTTAAGTGATGGCGTAAATGAATTCTCTGATAGTGGTGTGGATGAAATATCAGATTTTGTAAAAGAAGATTTGGTATGTTTAGAAGACAGGGTAAAAGGACTTACAGAGATATCTAAGGATTATGATATATTTACGGATGCAAAAGACGGAGCAAGTTCCAGTGTCAAGTTTATATATGAGACAGAAGGAATTGATGCAGAATAAACAATGCTAATCTCCTATATTAATAATAAATCTCTTTCAAGAAGAAGCAGGCAATGTCCTGCTTCTTCTTTTTGAACGAAGACTAAGAAATACGAGGGTCAAAGTGTAGTATAAGATTGACTTTTTAAGGGATTTATAGTAAATTAATTTTGTAGGATATATGTTTTGAGAGAGAATAGATAAAGAAAAGCGGTGTATAACGAATAGAGATATACCGACAAAAGGGAAAACGAATAAAAGGAATTGCTTTTTGAGAGGAAGGCAATTCCTTTTTTTGTTTGTGATTCTTTGGAAATATTTATAAATAATCTTGCATTAAAATTATATTTATGTTAAAGTTACATTTCGTGATATATTATTTAAACCTTGCTCTTTAGTACATAAAGGGCCAGAGACCAAAAGGAGGTACATACGCATGAACAAATATGAATTAGCAGTAGTTCTTAGCGCAAAACTCGAAGAGGATGAGAGAACAGCAGCTCTTGATAAGGTTAAAGCTTACATTGAGCGTTTCGGAGGCACTGTAACAGGTGTTGAGGATGCCGGCAAGAAGAGATTAGCTTACGAAATCCAGAAGATGAGAGAAGCATATTATTATTTCATCAAATTTGAGTCAGAGTCAACTACTCCAGCAGAAGTTGAGAACGCTATCAGAATTATGGAAGAAGTTGTCAGATTCTTATGTGTTAGAGAAGATGAGGACTAATTAATTTAAAGATAGAATTCTAAGATTCTATTGATGATTTCAATAGAAAGACGAGAATGTGACTTAAGGAGGAGAAAGAGTATGAACAAAGTAATACTTATGGGAAGATTAACAAAGGATCCTGAAGTTAGATACTCACAAGGGGAGGCTTCTACAGCAGTGGCAAGATTCTCTTTAGCGGTAGATAGAAGATTTAAAAGAGACAACGGACCAACAGCTGATTTTATCAATTGTGTAGCGTTTGGTAAAACAGGTGAGTTTATTGAAAAATATTGTCATCAAGGCACAAAACTTTGTGTAGAGGGAAGAATCCAGACTGGAAGTTATACTAACAAAGATGGAAATAAAGTATATACAACAGACGTTGTAGTAGAAAGTGCTGAATTTGCAGAGAGCAAGTCAGCAGCTAGCAATAACGGAGGAAACTTTGATAATGCTGGCGGATCAAGACCTGAGCCAACTGCAGCAGCTGCAGACGGGTTTATGAATATTCCGGACGGAGTTCAGGATGAAGGATTACCATTTAACTAAAATGGTATGTAGCGTATTGATCAATTAGGATATAAGTAAGAAGGAGGCAGAAATTATGCCATATAATAAGTCAGATAGAGGCGACGCTCCAAGAAGAAGAGGCGGTCGTAGAAGAAGAAAAGTTTGCGCATTCTGTGGTGAAAACGGAATAGTTATCGATTATAAAGATACAAACATGTTAAAGAGATATGTATCAGAGAGAGGAAAAATCCTCCCTAGAAGAATCACAGGAAACTGTGCAAAACATCAGAGAGCATTAACTGTTGCAGTTAAGAGAGCAAGACATATTGCATTAATGCCATATACAGTTGATTAATTAAAAATAATAGAGTCATGAGCCAGATGAGTTATCTGGTGCATGGCTCTTTTTTGTTGATTAATCGGCAGTTTCCTAGTATAATGGACTGTAGCTTAGTGTGCCTATTTTTCGGAGTTTTGAGGTCGTGACAAAACGCGAATTCGGTTAGGTAATAGGTGCATGAACAATTTAGGAGGACATTATGGTAACATTAAGTAACGGCGGAGCATATTTGGTAAATGGCAAGGATATAGTGATGGCAGACAACGAGGAAGCAGCAAAGGCAGCGTTAGGTACCAAATATATTTCGAAGGAAGAAGCAGCAAAGAATACAATAGCATATGGTATATTGAAAAACCATAACACATCTGGAGATATGAACAAACTTCAGATTAAATTCGATAAATTGACTTCTCATGATATTACATTCGTAGGAATTATTCAGACAGCAAGAGCTTCGGGACTTGAAAAGTTCCCTATTCCATATATTCTTACAAACTGCCACAACAGTTTGTGTGCAGTTGGTGGAACTATCAATGAAGATGATCATATGTTTGGATTATCATGTGCAAAGAGATATGGTGGAATCTATGTACCACCTCATCAGGCGGTAATCCATCAGTTTGCAAGAGAGATGCTTGCAGAGGGTGGAAAGATGATTTTAGGATCAGACAGCCACACAAGATATGGAGCCCTTGGAACAATGGCCATGGGTGAAGGTGGACCAGAGCTTGTAAAACAGCTTTTATCTCAGACATATGACATTAACATGCCGGGAGTTATAGCAGTGTATCTTGATGGAGAACCGGCTAAAGGTGTTGGACCACAGGATGTAGCTATAGCACTTATAAAGGCGGTATTTGCAAATGGTTATGTTAAAAATAAAGTTCTTGAATTTGTAGGACCTGGAGTTAAGAATTTGAGCGCTGATTTCAGAATTGGTGTGGATGTTATGACAACAGAGACAACCTGTCTTTCATCAATCTGGCAGACAGATGAAAAGATTCAGGAATTCTATGATATTCATAAGAGACCTGAGGCTTACAAGGAACTTAATCCGGGAGAAGTTGCATACTATGACGGCGTGGTATCAATTAACTTAAGCGAACTTAAGCCAATGATAGCAATGCCATTCCATCCAAGTAATGCATATACAATTGAAGAAGTGAATGAGAATCTTGAAGACATTCTTCATGATGTTGAAGAAAAGGCTAAGGTAAGCTTTGGTGACAAGATTGATTACAAACTTACAGATAAGATTGTAGATGGAAAATTATATGTAGAACAGGGAATTATCGCCGGATGTGCCGGTGGTGGATTCGAAAACATTTGTGCAGCAGCAGATATCCTTAAAGGTAAGGATATAGGAGCAGATGAATTTACATTAAGCGTATATCCTGCAAGTACACCAATATACATTGAGCTTGCAAGGAACGGAAGACTCGCAGAACTCATGGAGACAGGAGCAATTGTTAAGACCGCATTCTGTGGACCATGTTTTGGAGCGGGTGATACACCAGCTAACAATGCATTGTCTATAAGACATTCTACAAGAAACTTCCCTAACAGAGAAGGATCTAAGATACAAAATGGACAGATATCATCAGTAGCTCTTATGGATGCCAGATCAATTGCTGCAACAGCGGCAAATAAGGGATTTCTTACACCAGCTACAGATTTAGATATGGAATATACTAATCCAAAGTATCATTTTGATAAGACAATCTATGACAGAAGAGTATTTGATAGTCATGGAGTGGCAGATGAAAGTGTTGAAGTTAAATTTGGTCCAAACATTAAGGATTGGCCAAAGATGCCACATCTTACAGATGATTTGATTTTAAAAGTTGTTTCTGAGATACATGATCCGGTTACAACAACAGATGAACTTATCCCATCAGGAGAGACATCTTCATATAGATCAAACCCTGAGGGACTTGCTGAATTTGCTTTATCAAGAAAAGATCCTGAGTATGTGGGAAGAGCAAAAGAAGTAAGAGCGGCTGAAAAGGCAAGAGAAGCTGGAGAAAGTATTGTGGATGCGCTTCCAGAGATAGAAAGCGTAATTGCGAAAATCAAAGAAAAATTTGATATAGATGAGACAAAGACAGGTATTGGAAGCACAATATATGCTGTAAAACCGGGAGATGGATCTGCAAGAGAGCAGGCTGCATCATGTCAGAAGGTATTAGGCGGATGGGCTAATATTGCACAGGAATATGCAACTAAGAGATACCGTTCAAACCTTATCAACTGGGGAATGCTACCATTCTTGTATGATAGCGAAGAACTTCCATTTACAAATGGCGATTATTTATTCGTACCAAATGTATTGAAAGCCATTCAAGATAAGGTAGATGTTGTAAAAGCATATGTGGTAAAAGAAGACGGACTTAAAGAGTTTGAACTTCATTTGGGAGAGTTAACAGAACACGAACGCAGTATTATACTGGAGGGCTGTTTAATAAATTATAATAGAGCAAACAGATAATGCTAATTATCTGAATTTGTTCGGATAGAGAGGTGTAGCAATGAACGTAATTACAGAAACAGACAGATATCTCTTTGGACAAGGCTCACACTACGAAATATATGAAAAGCTCGGCGCACATGTAATGGAGATTGATGGGGTAAGAGGTACATACTTTGCAGTATGGGCTCCAAAAGCTAGAGCTGTTAGTGTAGTTGGAGATTTCAACGATTGGAATGGATATATTCATATTATGGATCGTCTTGGATCGTCAGGTATTTGGGAGAGGTTTGTACCAGGAGTATATGAAGGTCATTTGTACAAATATGCAATAACTGGGCCAGATGGAACAACACATTACAAAGCTGATCCTTACGGAAACGGATCAGAAATGAGACCTGGAAATGCTTCAAAGATAACCAATATTGAAGGTTATGAATGGGGCGATGACAAATGGATAAAGAACCAGAATAAAAATGCAGATAAGATAGTAGATTCTGCCATGGCTATTTATGAAGTGCATTTAGGATCATGGAAAAAAGATTTTTCATATAGCGTAGATGGTTTCTGCGGATACAGACAGTTAGCTCACGAGTTAGGTGATTATGTAAAAGAAATGGGATACACACATGTTGAACTTATGGGTATATCAGAACATCCGTTAGATGAGTCCTGGGGATATCAGGTAACAGGATATTATTGCCCAACATCAAGATATGGAGAACCAAAAGATTTCATGTATATGATTGACTATCTTCATCAGTTGGGAATAGGTGTAATCCTTGATTGGGTACCGGCACATTTTCCTAAGGATGAACATGGACTTGCCTGGTTTGACGGTGGTCCATGTTACGAATACGCAGATAGTAGAAAAGGTGAACAGAGGGACTGGGGAACAAAGATATTTGATTACTCTAAGACAGAAGTAGTGAACTTCCTTATTGGAAATGCATTGTTCTGGGTTGAAAAGTTTCATATAGATGCTCTTAGAGTAGATGCAGTAGCATCAATGCTTTATCTTGACTACGGAAGAAGAGATGGAGAGTGGGTTCCAAATAGATACGGTGGAAATGGTAACCTTGAAGCTATGGAATTCTTTAAACATCTTACAAGTATCATGGAAAAGAGAAATCCTAGAGCATATCTTATTGCTGAAGAATCAACAGCATGGCCTGATATTACCAAGAGAGCAGAAGATGGTGGACTCGGATTTAAGTTTAAATGGAACATGGGATGGATGCATGATTTCCTTGATTATGTACAGTTGGATCCATATTTTAAGAAGTTCAATCATAATAAGATGACATTTAATATGACATATTGCTTCAGTGAGAACTTTATAGATGTGCTTTCTCATGATGAGGTAGTTCATCTTAAGAAATCTATGTTTTATAAGATGCCTGGAGATTTAGATACTAAGGCAGCTAATTTAAAGACAGCATATTGCTTTATGTTTGGTCAGCCAGGAAAGAAACTCTTGTTTATGGGACAGGAATTTGGACAGAGAGAGGAATGGTCAGAGAATAGAAGTCTTGACTGGTATTTACTTGATGATCCACTTCATGCAAATATTAAAGAATTCTTCAAGAGATTACTTCATTTATACAGAGACAATCCTGTAATGTATGCTTACGAAACAAAGGGATATGACGGATTTAAATGGATTAATCCGGATGATGCAGATAATTCCGTATTTAGTTTCATAAGAAAGAAACCGGATACATATAACGATAGTTTAGTATTTGTATGTAACTTTACTCCAATTGAGAGAGGAGAATATGTAATCGGTGTTCCAAATCCGGGAGATTACGTTGTAGAATTAAGCACAGACGATGTATATGGAGTTAACAGAGCAACATATACAGCAAAGAAGATGCCAGAAGGCGAGCAAATCTTTGGATTTGATTATAAATTAACTGTAGACCTTAAGGGATTTGAATCTATTATTATGAGAACGCCTGAACTTAAGATTAGAAAACCTATAAGAAGAACAGTTAAGAAGAAAAAGAAATAGTAAAAAATGAAATGGGCGCTTTTTTGCGCCCATTAAATGTCATCAACCTTTAGTTGACGATGTTTATAGGAGTATGATGGATATTATGGAAGAAAAAAGATCCTTAATGAGTAAGATTGGAAAAGCGATTCTTCGAAGAGTTGATAATAGCAAAACCATAAGTGCAATAAGAAGAGGTCTTGTGTTGATACTCCCAATACTTATGGTGGGAGCATTTGCTGTAATCATAAGAGATTTTCCTATAAATGCATATAATGAATGGTTACAAAATGCCTTTGGAGGCGTCTTTTATACAATTCTTACTTTGATACATACTGCTTGTTATGGATTATTATCTATATTTGCAACGTTATCCATATCTGTTTGTTTATTAAGAAGTGAACATGCAAAGTCAAACTATGTATTTATTGGAGCTATGACGACATGCGTAAGTTTTATTATACTTTCAGGTGTGAATATTATGGATGATTATATTAACACTACACCATTAAGTATAAAAGGCTTATTCATAGCAGTAATTGTCAGTATAATAGTTCCAAGGTTATATATGATAATAATTAGAAATTTGAAGATTCCTTTTAGAATGTATGCAGATGGTTTGGATTTGGAATTTAATGACGCCGTATTGGCTATAATTCCGGCTGCAACTCTTATAATAATGACAGCGATATTTAATACATTGATTTCTTTTATACCAGAGATTGACAGTTTGTATGAGTTGATATTGCTTTTATTAGCATTTGTGTTCCGGGGAAAAACAGCAGGATTTTTCAACGGATTATTCTATGTTGTAATCGCAAGTTTGTTGGGATTCATGGGAGTTCAGAACAAAGATATACTTGCAGCGGCTTCAGAAAATATGTTCTGGTCTAAACCAACAGGATATGTGGAATCTCAATTGGCATCGGGAAATGCAGGACACATCCTTACAGATCAATTTTTCAATTCTTTTGTAATGATTGGTGGATACGGAGCAGCTATATGTTTGCTAATATCAGTATTCGTATTTGGAAAACGAAAGATAAATAGAAATCTTGCAAAGATATCTGTAATACCAACGATTTTTAATATAAGTGATGTATTGATATACGGATTCCCGGCAATCTATAATTTCTATTTGTTGGCGCCATTTATAGTTACACCGGCATTGGCTTATTGTTTATCCTATGGAGCATTCAAATTCAATATTGTTCCAAGAATAGATGAGACAATACAGATATCAGAAACAACCCCTGTATTTATAAGTGGATACCAGCTTACAGGGTCGTATAAAGGTGTACTTTTGCAGCTGATGATAGTTGTACTGGGAGCTGCAATATATGCGCCATTTGTTGTAATGTATGACAAAGCAAAGAGAAGAAGCGAAGCTACAAGAATGAAAGAACTTACTTCAATTCTTCAGCAGGCAGAAGCAGAGAAACAACCGATAAAACTGTTGGAATTACAAGGTACTGTTGGAGCCTTAGCAAAGGGACTTGCAGCGGATATAAAAGAAGCAATTGCCCACAAGGATATGGAAATATTTTACCAGTTGCAATATGACAATGATAAGATTTGTATAGGTGCAGAGACATTACTTAGATATAAACATCCGGTTCACGGATATATTTATCCGCCATTGGTGGTTAAACTTGCAGAAGAGTCCGGAGAATTGACAAAGCTGGAAAAGTCTGTATTTATATCAGCAGCAAAGGATTATGCAAGACTTAAAAAAGAGACAAAACGTTCATATAAGATTTCTATAAATGTAACGATAGCAACCTTATTTGAAACGAATTTTGTAACATTCCTTAAAAATTTAAAGGAAGATTATTCTCTGGTAGATGGAGAAATTTGTATCGAAGTAACTGAACAGATGGCCATCAAATCAGATAATAAATTTGCATCAATTTTAGATAAAATTAAAAAATTAGGATACAAAATAGCAATTGATGATTTTTCAATGGGCTCAACGTCGATAAAATATCTGCAGTCCAATCATTTTGATATAGTCAAATTAGACGGAGCCATCGTTAAAGATATGATGGTTAATGAAAGAAGTAAGGATATTGTTTCATCAATAGTATTCTTAGCAGAATCCCTTGATTTCAAAGTTCTGGCAGAATTTGTTGAAACACAAGAGCAGATGTTGGCTTTACAAGAGGTAGGATGCGACTACTATCAGGGATATTACTTCAGTAAGGCAGTGACAAAAGAAGAGTTCATAGAAAGAATTAAAAAAGAAGAAATTAGCAGAGGTGAAAGACCTTTGCATGAGGAACCTGAAAAGAAACTGATTTTTGGAAGAACAAAATAATATGAAAAATATCAAAATTTTACACACAGCAGATTTGCATTTGGGATATAAATTTGCTGACGAAGAAATAAAAACAAAAGATAACGATAAGACACCAAGAAGCATGGAATTAAATGAAACATTCCACGATATAATTAATCTGGCAATTAAGGAAAAAGTAGAAATATTGCTTATTGCCGGGGATATGTTTGAAGATGAGAATCCTGGAAAAAAACTGGTGAATTTTGTTATAAAGGAGTTCAGAAGAATTCCGGAGATTGACATATTTATTGCACCGGGAAATCATGATTACTATTCGGAGGATTGCTTCTATGACGATATAATCAATTCCTGTGAGAATGTATACGTATTCGATGGAGAGATGGATTATTTTGAAATGGAATATGATGAAGGATTGGTTAGAGTATTTGGTGCAGGATTTGAAGATGCCAGAATGAATGATTCCTTGTTTAGACCTAAGGTGGTTAGAAGAAATCTTCAAGAGGATATAGTTGGTATTGGTGTTATTCATGGAACAGTTGGAAATAGAGAGGGATATAATCCAATAAAACTTAAAGATATAGAGGCATCAGGCTTGGACTATTTAGCCCTTGGACATATTCATAAACCTGAACAGATTAAGAAGGCAGGAAATACATCTTACGCTTATTGCGGAAGCCCTCAAGCCCTTAACTTTAAGGAAACTGGAGTTCATGGTGTGTATGTGGGAACTGTTTCAAAGAATTCAGTGAATTTGAGATATGTTGAAATAGGAAAAAGAAGTTATTATAGCTATTCCATGGATCTTACAAGTATTGATTTGTTAAGAATTGGAAGAACTCCGGAAAAAGGACTTGTTAGAATCATACTTCAGAAAATGAAGGAAGATGCCGGAAGTGAATTTGAGGAAAACCTTTATAGAATAGTATTAAAGGGAGAAGTTAAAAGCAAACTTCGAATTAAAGAGATTCAAGATGAGTTAATGTCTGTGTACTGCGTAAATATTATTGATAACACACAGGTAAAAGAAGAAATAAAAATGGAAATGGTAGAGGATAACACCGTAAGGAAGCGTGCTGTAAAAGAAACGATGACCAACAACGGTGATATAGCTAACAACTCCTTTATTATTAAAAATATTAATATAAAAGGTTTCGGTGGATTAAAGAATTTTAAATTAGATTTTACCGACGGATATAACTGTATATACGGTGAAAATGGTTTTGGAAAAAGTACAGTAATGGCATTTATTATGATGATGCTTTATGGAACTACAACCAAGAGTAAAGACTTACACAGAAATCCAAGATTAAAATTCAGACCATTAGACGGTTCTGCCATGGCCGGCTCCATGACCTTTGAGGTAAATGGAAAAGATTATCTTATAGAGAAATGTTTTGGTAAAACTAGAGGAGAAGACACGGTTAGTGTGGTGGAAGTTGCCACATCAACTAAGTTAAATTTCCCATCAGATAAAGAGATAGGAGATTATTTCCTTAAAGTAAACAAAGAGGAATTTGAAAATTCTCTCTTTGGAGATGAATATAAAAAAGTAGAGCAGGGAGATGTTGTAACGGGGTTATTCTCCAAGCTTACGGATATGGAATTAAAGGGAAGTGGTGAATCCGTAGGAGGATTGAAGAAACTTACCACAGAGATTGAAAAGTTAAAATCTAAAAGAGGAGCTTCCGGAAAGATAGTGGATGTAACTAATGACATGGAAGCTAAGGAAGATGAACTTAGAAATCTTGAGAAGGAGCTTGAAGATGTTACCGGATTTAGTCAGGATAGGCTAAGAGAAGGGGAAGATGTAGAAGATTATTTAGACAGAGCTATTGATAAATATACATTGACCTACAATATTTTCAGAGTATTGACAATACTTGCCTTTGTAGCAGTGCTTGGTATATCCATATATTTATTCGTAAAACATGGAAGCAGTGCAGCGGGATACGTAATCATTGGACTTGTAGTTATAGCTATATGTATGTTTGTAACATTAATTAGCAGAATTAAAATCAGGTCTTATGAAGATTATGACTATGATGTGGATTTAGCTGCCAAGTTGAGGGAAGACATTGACAAGGTCGAAGAAGATATTGAAGCTATCAGGGATGAGAGAAATGAGCTTATAGCCAGATATAATGAACTTGTAAAACAGCATAAAGAATTAAAAAACAAAGTAACAGATGCCAGAAATGACGTATGGCAGCCGGTGAGTGACAGAGTTACAGAACTTGTTAACAAGGTATGGGCAAAGGAATGTAGCGGAATTGTTCTTGGGGAAGATGGACAGGTTTATTACAAATTGGAAGATGTTGACAGGTATATAAACTGGAAATATTTAAGTCAAGGTCAGGCTCAGATGGCGTACTTATGTATGAGAATAGCTGTTTGCGAAAAGATAAATGATGAAGGACTTAAGTTACCGATACTTTTAGATAACGTACTTTGCTCATGTGATGACAGAAGTAGAAAAGCTATGATAAATGTATTTAAGGAGTTAGGTATTCAGGTCATTTTATTTACTTCAAACAAATAAGATATATTAAAGAGAAGAGAAGGTGGATGCATGTCGGATTTATACAAAAAGCTAGTGAAATATGGGGAGTCGGGGGATTATCCATTTCATATGCCGGGGCATAAGAGAAAGGTGGCAGATTCAGAAAATCCGTATCTTTACGATATTACAGAGATTGATGGATTTGACAATTTACATCATCCAGAAGGAATAATTAGAAATGCCATGGACCAGGCAGGGAAAATCTTTGGTTCAGATGAATCATATTTCTTAGTAAATGGTTCAACTTGTGGTATTTTAGCGGCTATTAATGCAGTAACTAATCATGGAGATAAGGTTATTGTGGCAAGGAATTGCCATAGATCAGTGTATAATGCTCTTTATGTAAATGAATTAAAAGCGGTATATATTCAGCCGGACGTAGTTGAACAATATGGCATAAATGGTGGGATTAGTTCGTTTAAAATAGAAAGAGCTTTAGAAAATAATGAAGATGCCAAGGCTATTATAATCACTTCGCCAACCTATGAAGGTATAGTATCTGACATTGAAAAAATTGCGGAAATTGCCCACTCCAGAGACATTCCACTTATTGTGGATGAAGCCCATGGAGCGCATTTTGGACATCATATAGCATTTCCAAAGTCAGCCCTGGAATTAGGCGCAGACATAGTAATACAAAGTTTACACAAGACTTTGCCAGCTCTTACACAGACAGCAATAATGCATGTTAAAGGTAGCAGAGTTGAAAAAAATAAACTGGAGTCAGCAATAGATATATATGAGACAAGTTCGCCATCATATGTATTACTTGCAAGTATTGATGAGTGTATGAACACCATGAAAGAAAATGGTGCTGCATTATTTGAACAGCAAATCAGGCTCATTGATAAATTTAAAGAATATGCCAGTTCCCTTAATTATATAAAGGTAATGGGAACGGAAATTGTAGGAAGAAACAATGTATTTGATTTGGATATATCAAAACTGGTTATTTCCACAAGAGGAACTAATTTAACCGGGAAATACGTATATGATTATCTTAGAACGAAGTCCCATGTTCAGCTAGAAATGGCATCCATTGATTATTGTATAGCAATGACGTCTCCATTGGATAGCCAGGATGGTATAATGAGCTTGTTTACAGGACTTGTGGAATTAGATAGTCAGGCAAGCAGAGAATCGCTAAGTAAGAAAAATATTTACGAAATTCAAAATATAGATAATCGCGTAAGTATTTACGAAGCAATGAGTTCTGCAAAACAGAAAGTAAGTATAAAAAACACCCTGGGTTCCGTATCTTCAGAGTATGTAATGCCGTACCCACCGGGAATACCAATTATAGCTCCGGGAGAAATAATCACTGCCAATCATTTAGAGTTAATAGAAAGGTACAAGGAAGCAGGTATAACTGTAATTGGACCGGAAGATGAGTCTATACAATACCTAAATGTAATGGTGAACCCAAAGGAAGGTTTAGGAGAAAAGAGTCTCAGTCACAAGATATTTTGTATCATGGGAAAAAGTGCTACAGGAAAAGATACCATTTACAATATGCTTGTAAAGGATGGAGATCTGAACTTGAAAAAAGTTACAAGTTACACCACAAGACCTAAGCGAAACGGGGAAGAGGATGGTGTGCAGTATCATTTTACAGATGAAGAGGGATTAGCAGCCCTTGAAGCTTCCGGTAAAGTAGTGGAAAAGAGAGAGTACAAGACTGTACAGGGCAATTGGTGTTACTTTACAGTAGATGATGGAAGTATAGATCTTTCAGAAAATAATTATGTATTAATAGGAACTCCGGATTCGTATAGATCCTTATGCGATTATTTTGGAAAAGAAGTAATAATTCCAATATATGTAACTGTTGAAGACAGTGAAAGAATACTTCGTGCACTTGCCAGAGAAAGACAGCAGATTAGTCCGGATTACGCGGAAATGTGCAGAAGATATCTGGCAGATAATGATGATTTTAAACCGGATGTATTAAGACGTCTAGGTGTTAAGAAATACTATGACAATCATAACCTGAAAGAGTGTTATGAGGAAATCAGGAGAGACATTAAAAAGAGGAGTGTATAATGGCTGGATTTGCTGACGTTCTTGGAAATGAACATATAAAAAATCATTTTAAAAAAGGGATACAGGCGGATAGAATCAGTCATGCATACATTATAAATGGCGACAAGGGCATGGGAAAGAAAACGGTAGCCAAAGCATTTGCCATGACACTTTTGTGTCAGGAAAAGGGAATCGAACCTTGTATGAAATGCAAAAGCTGCATACAGGCCATGTCAGACAACAATCCGGATATTATCTATATAGAACCGGATAAGCCAAATCTTATGAGTATAGAATTGGTAAGGGAGAAGTTGGTAAATGATGTTTCCTTAAGGCCATATAGTTACAGTCACAAGGTGTATATAGTATCCGAGGCAGATCTTATGAATCAGCAAGCCCAGAATGCTATACTAAAAACTATAGAGGAGCCACCGGAATACGCAGTTATTCTTCTTTTAACAGGCAACGAACAAAGGATGCTTCCCACGGTAAAATCAAGATGCATCAAGTTAGACATGAGACCTTTGAGAAAAGAGGTCATTAAGGAGTATCTTATGAAGATTGAAAGAATTGTAGATTATCAGGCAGAGGTGGCTGCAGGATTTGCAGCAGGCAATTTAGGAAGGGCTAAAGAACTTGCAACTTCAGAGGAATTTGGCGGAATGATAACAGAGGTGATAAACCTTTTAAAACATATAAAAGATATGCCAAGTTATGAAGTGGTAGCAGCGGTTAAGCATATGGAAGAATATAAGTTTTCCTATGAAGAATTTATAGATATCTTGATATTATGGTTTAGAGATTTGTTGGTCTTCAAAGCAAGTCAAGATCCTAATCAGCTTATGTTTAAAGATGAGTATTCAACTATAAGAAAATACGCAGAAAGCACTACGTATTCGGGAGTTGAAGAGATTTTGAATGCATTATATAAAGCAAAAATAAGATTAAGAGCAAATGTTAACTTTGACGTTACGATAGAATTGTTGTATCTTACTATACGTGACAACATATAAAAATAAATAAATGGTGGTATATAGATAAAATGATAACGATAATAGGTGTAAGATTTAGAAAAACTGGAAAGATTTATTATTTTTCTCCAGGAACGTTAGAAATAAACAAAGGTGACCATGTCATTGTGGAAACTGCAAGAGGAGTGGAGTACGGTAGCGTTGTACTAGGAAGAAGAGATGTGACAGAGGAAAGCGTGCAACCTCCATTAAAATCAGTTATAAGAGTAGCAACTTTAGAAGATGACAAGTTGTATGAGGAAAACAAAAGTAAGGAAAAGAAGGCTTTTGATATATGCTTAGAAAAAATTAAAAAGCATGAACTTCCAATGAAACTCATTGGAGCTGAGTTTACTTTTGATAATAATAAAGTATTATTCTACTTTACAGCAGATGGTAGGATAGATTTTAGAGAATTGGTTAAGGATTTGGCAGCGGTATTTAGAAAAAGAATAGAACTTCGCCAGATAGGAGTTAGAGATGAAACTAAGATAAGAGGCGGTTATGGAATATGTGGAAGACCACTGTGTTGTGCTACATTTCTTACGGACTTTGCACCTGTTTCCATTAAAATGGCTAAGGAACAAAGCATTTCTCTTAATCCAACTAAGATATCCGGTGTGTGTGGAAGGTTGATGTGTTGCTTGAAAAATGAACAGGAAACATATGAATATCTTGAAAGCAAGATGCCGGCTATTGGAGATAAAGTAACTACTTTGGACGGACTACAGGGTGAAGTACAAAATACCAACGTCCTTAGACAGACGGCAAAGGTTATCGTTGAGATAAACGAAGAGAAAGAACTCAGAGAATATAAGGTATCTGAACTGAAATTCAAGAAAAAGAAAAAGCAGAAACAGAAAGAAAGTGAAGAGGACCTTAAGGAATTAAAGAAACTTGAAGCCCTAGAGCGTAAGGAAGGAAATTCAAAGATAAATGACTAATATCTATGATAAGGAGTCGGATTATCTAAGGCCTGGGGAAAGATTAGATGATTTAGAAAGAAATGGCTACAGGATAATTCAAAACAGAGAAAAGTTTTGTTTTGGAATGGACGCAGTACTTTTATCTTGGTTTGCAAAGGTTGAGGAAGGAGAAGTAGCCATTGATCTTGGAACAGGTACAGGAATTATACCGATTCTGTTAAAGGCAAGAACAAAGGGTAAACACTTTACAGGTCTTGAGATTCAAGAAGATATGGCTGAGATGGCCGGTCGTAGTGTAAAGTATAACAACCTTGAAAATGATATAGAGATAGTAACAGGTGATATTAAAGAAGCTTCCCATATATTTAGGAAAGCTTCTTTTGATGTTGTGACATCTAATCCGCCGTATATGAATGACACCCATGGATTAAAGAATCCGGATGAAGCGAAGGCAATCTCTAGACATGAGGTATTATGTACCTTGGAGGATGTTATAGAAAACGCCACAAAATTATTAAAACCAATGGGAAGATTTTATATGATTCACAGACCTCACAGGCTTGTAGAGATAATTGAAGTTATGAAAAATAAAAATCTAATGCCCAAACGTATGAGATTTGTGCATCCATATGCAGACAAGGATGCAAATATGGTGTTGATTGAAGGAATTAGAGGTGGAAAACCCATGATGAAGCTGGAAGCTCCGATTATAGTATATAAAGGGGTAAATGAATACACAGACCAAATAAAAAAAATATACCAGGAATAAAACTTAAAATTCTCAAGATATTTGTCACTAATTTGTCATGGTTGGTATGATATAATCTTGACATAAGTTAAGAGAAGGGCTTTAAATATATAAAAAATAAGAGTTAGTCGTAATTTTAAAGGGAGTATTTAAAGTATAAATTAAAATCCTGGCAGGAGAGCTGTCAGGATTTTTTATGTTTAAATTTTGCAAGGAGAAGAATTTATGAGCGGAAAATTATACTTATGTGCCACTCCTATAGGAAATCTGGAAGATATAACATACAGAGTTATAAGAACACTTAAAGAAGTGGATATAATAGGAGCTGAGGATACCAGAAACAGTATAAAACTTTTGAACCATTTTGACATACATACACCTATGACAAGTTATCATGAATATAATAAAGTTGATAAAGCCAGATATTTAGTAGGAGAGATTCAAAAAGGAAAAAATGTAGCAATTATAACAGATGCAGGAACTCCGGGGATATCAGATCCGGGAGAGGAAATCTGCAGGCAGTGTGTTGAAGCGGGAATAGAAGTGAGCTCCCTACCGGGACCTGCAGCATGTATAACAGCTCTTACAATGTCAGGTCTACCAACAAGGAGATTTTCTTTTGAAGCATTTTTGCCAAGGGATAAAAAAGAAAGACAGATGATTCTTGAGGAATTAAAGACGGAGACTAGAACAATAGTTATGTATGAGGCACCTCATCATTTAAAGGATACTCTAAAAGAGTTATTAAAAAACTTAGGAAATAGAAAAATTTCCCTTTGTCGTGAGATTACCAAGAAGTATGAAGAAAACATTTATACAACCATAGAGGATGCAATTAAAATGTACGAAGTTAATGACCCTCGTGGAGAATATGTTTTGGTAATTGAAGGAAGAGACAGAGAAAAAGATGAGATAGAAAAACAAAAAAATTGGATGAATATGGAATTAACAGAACACATGAATCTATATCTAAAGCAGGGGATGGATAAGAAGAGCGCCATGAAACAGGTGGCAAAGGACAGAGGAGTGTCCAAAAGAGATGTTTATAATGAACTATTAAAAGAAGAAACAGATGAAAATGGGGAAAATTGATTTATATACATATGAATGCTATAATTACATAATATGGAAAAATTAAAAAAATCTAATAATAACAAAAGAAAACAGAATATTGAAGAAGAAAAAATAAAGAAACCTAGATTTAAGGAGAGGGTTCCAAAATATTTTCTGACACCTATGTATTTTGCACTCATGTTGGTTCCATTTGCAGTATGGTTTGGTTATCATGATTTAATGTTGGGAATAATAGTCGGAGGAGCTGTCGTTGCCTATCTGTTATTTGCATTAGGTTTTTACTATTATTGTAAAAGTAGGTTTAATCAGGAATTAGTGGATTTTGCCATGGACTACACTCAGGTTCAAAAGAAAATGATAAAGGAACTTGAGATTCCATACGGTTTGATAGATACCAATGGAAAATTTTTGTGGGGAAACAAAGCACTTATTTCCGTATGTGATATATCCAATCTTAAATACATTTCGGATGTGTTTGACGAAATTGATGTGGATAAGCTAAAACCCGGAACAACAGAGAAGGAAAAAATAATTGTCAATTATAATAACAAAACCTATAGGTTCGAGTATAGTTTCATTGGAATGGATGATAAGCCGGAATCAGAAGATGAAACTAATTACGTTATAGCAATCTACTTGTTTGATGAAACAGATATTAGAAAGCTCTCTAAAGAGAACTATGAACAGAGAATGGTTTGTGGACTTATTTATATCGACAATTACGAAGAGGTATTAGCATCTGTAGAAAGTGCAAGAAGTTCTTTGCTTATTGCTCTTATTGAAAGAAGAATCAATAAATATTTTTCCGGATATAATGCCTTGGTTAAGAAACTTGAAAAAGACAGATATCTTATTATTATTAAACAAAAATATATATCAATGCTTCAAAGTAATAAATTCTCCATCTTAGATGAAGTTAAAACCGTTAATGTTGGAAATGAAATGGCTGTAACTTTAAGTATGGGCTTTGGTGTAAATGGCGTTGATTACAAAGAAAATTATGAACTTGCAAGAATTGCCATGGACTTCGCTTTAGGCCGTGGTGGAGATCAGGCGGTAGTTAAAGCTGGAGAAAAGACTTATTTTTATGGTGGTAAGTCAAAGCAGGTTGAAAAGAATACCAGAGTTAAGGCTAGAATTAAGGCTCATGCATTGAGAGAACTTATGTATTCCAAGGATAAGGTTATGATTATGGGACATACCCTTGGAGATACGGATTCATTTGGTTCAGCAGTAGGTATTTATAGAGCCGCTATAACCATAGGAAAAGAAGCTCATATTATTATAAATGAGAGAACATCCTCTATAAAACCATTGTTAGAGCAGTTTGAGAAAAGCGATGAGTATCCAAAAGATATGGTTATGACTAGCGATGAAGCGCTGGATGAAGATTACGATAGAGAGAAGACATTGGTGGTTATAGTTGATATAAGTAGAAGAGGACGATTGGAGTGTCCGGAACTTTTAAACAAAGTTAAGGACGTTGTAGTATTAGATCATCACAGAAAGAGTAGTGATACCATTGAAAATGCAGCTCTTTCATATATTGAACCATCAGCATCTTCCGCATCGGAAATGGTAGCAGAGATTCTGCAGTATTTTGAAGATGGATTGAAACTTAGAGCTATAGAAGCAGATGCTATGTATGGCGGAATTATGATTGATACCAACAATTTTTCTAATAAAGCAGGAGTAAGAACTTTTGAAGCTTGTGCATTTTTAAGAAAATGTGGAGCGGATGTAACTAGGGTTCACTCTATGTATAGAGAAAGCTTTGAAGATTTCAGAGTAAAGGCTTCAGCTATAAGTCAGGCAGAATCATACAAAGAAAGATTTGCCATGACAGATTGTCCATCCAAAGGAGTTGATAGTCCAACGGTTCTTGGAGCCCAGATTGCCAATGAATTGCTAGACATCAAGGGAGTAAAGGCATCGTTTGTATTTACAAATTACAACGAAAAAATATATATCAGTGCCAGATCCACAGGAGAAGTAAGTGTACAGCTTATTATGGAAAAACTTGGTGGTGGCGGACACATTGATATAGCAGGAGCTCAGTTGGAAGATTCCACCATAGAGGAAGCTAGAGATTTGGTTAAACGTACTATTAAAGAAATGGAAGAAAACAAAGAATTATAAGTATTAATTTGAAACACACAGACATCAGGATAAACAGTAAAAGGAGACGTTATGGAAGTTATATTACTTGCAGATGTTAAGTCTTTAGGAAAAAAAGGCGACATAGTTTCTGTTAATGAAGGATATGCCAGAAATATGCTTTTTAAGAAAAAATTAGCAGTTGAGGCAACAGCAGCTAACAGAAATGATCTTAAGTTAAAAAATAAAAATGATGCAAAAGTAGCTGCCGAGAAACTTGCAGCAGCTAAAGCACTAGCAGAAAAAATAGATAAATCTACGGTAACTATCGCTATCAAAACCGGAGAAAATGGAAAGACATTTGGTTCTATTAGTTCAAAGGAAATCGCGACAGAAGCCAAGTCTCAGTTGGGATTAGATATAGATAAAAAGAAGATAGTCCTTGCTGAAACTATTAAAACTATAGGAACTCACAAAGCTAAGATTAAATTACATCCTGAAGTACAGGCTGAACTTACGGTAAAAGTTACAGGATTATAATTAAGGGCAGGTAAACCCAATGGAAGAAACATTGATTAAAAAAATAATGCCTCACAGTATAGAAGCGGAGCAGTCAGTAATTGGCTCAATGCTGATGGACGAGGAGGCTATTGAAATAGCAAGTGAGATTGTCACAGAAGATGATTTCTATGGTAATCAGTACAAGTTATTATACAAAGCTATTCAGAATCTCCATAAAGAGGGCAGTGCTGTTGATATAGTCACTCTTCAGGAACGTTTAAAAGCTATGGATGTCCCTGAACAGTTTATGAGCATCAAGTTCTTACGAGATATTGTAAGTGCTGTGCCAATTTCAGGAAATGTTAAGGAATATGCTAAAATTATAAAAGAAAAAGCAGTTCTTAGAACTCTTATAAAATCTAATGAGAAAATTACAGGTGATTGCTACACCGGAAGAAAAAATTTAGATGAGATATTGGATGAAACTGAAAAAAGTGTATTCAAACTCATGCAAAACAAAAATGCCGGTGAAATGGTACCAATTAGAGATGTGGTTATTAATGCTTTAACTAAAATGGAGATGGCATCAAAGACGACAGGCCAGGTTACTGGTATACCTTCCGGATTCACCGACTTAGATTACAAAACCACGGGCTTTCAAAATTCTGACCTTGTGCTTGTAGCAGCCAGACCGGCGATGGGAAAGACATCCTTTGAATTGAACATTGCAGAATATATGTGCTTTAACAAGAATAAAACGGTAGCATTGTTTAGTTTGGAAATGTCAAAGGAGCAGTTAGTTAACCGTCTCCTGTCCATGGAATCAGGTGTGGATTCTCAAAAAATCAGAACCGGTAATTTAGATGATAGCGACTGGGAAAAGATTACAGAAGCGGCAGCAACAATTGGTGATTCTAACATGATAATTGATGACACTCCGTCAATATCAATAGCTGAGCTTCGTTCTAAATGTAGAAAATATAAGATAGAATTTGGTTTGGACATTGTTCTTATTGATTACCTTCAGCTTATGACCGCAGGAGGTAAGGTGGAAAGCAGACAAAATGAAATCTCTGAAATCTCCAGAGCCTTAAAGGCTCTTGCAAGAGAATTAAATATTCCGGTAATAGCCTTATCCCAGCTTAGCCGTGCTGTAGAAAAAAGAGATAAGAATGATAGACGACCTATGTTATCAGATCTCCGTGAATCTGGAGCCATCGAACAGGATGCCGATATGGTAATGTTCTTATATAGAGATGATTACTATAATCCAGATACAGAAAAAAAGGGAATAGCAGAAGTTATTATTGCAAAGCAAAGAAACGGTCCAATTGGAACTGTGGAGTTGGCATGGCTTCCACAATTTACAAAATTCAGAAACCTGCCAAGGGAAAGAGATAAGGCATTGCTTAATAATTCATAAGATTTAGACAAGGTCTCATAATCTTGACATGCTAAAGAAATTCAGATATACTTTCTAAGCATGAAAAATGTCATAACCTTTCCGTGCAGCTGGGGAGATGGCGGTGCCCTGTACCTGCAACCCGCCTTAGCAGGAGTGATATCCCGCCCCGGGGGCAAACTGTAGGGCTGCCCTTTGCAAGTGGCGTTGACGTTTAGGTCTTGCGCAACAGATCCTTATGAATCGTGTCAGGTCAGGAATGAAGCAGCACTAAGTAAGAACTTCTGTGTGCCGCGAGGTAGCCTGGGCTGAGTTAACTACAAAGGTAACGCTTATGGACTGTTTTCAAAGCGGGATGCACGGATTTAAATAATAAAAATCATAATAACTTCCAGTACAACTGGGAGTTATTTTTGAATATGAGAATGGATTCAAGTCCATTCTTCTTCCTAATTCCATAACTTTGCAGAAAGGAAAAATCATGGCATATACAGCCCTTTATAGGAAGTTTCGTCCGGATAATTATGAAGATGTAAAAGGACAAGAACATATAACGAGAACCCTGGCAAACCAGGTGATTAATAATAGAATAGGACACGCATACTTGTTTTGTGGAACCAGGGGAACGGGTAAGACAACGGTGGCGAAGATATTTGCCAGAGCAGTAAATTGCGAACATCCGGTGAATGGGAATCCATGTAATGAGTGTGAAGCGTGCAAGGCCATTATGGCAGGAAATTCCATGAATGTTATAGAAATGGATGCGGCTTCCAATAATGGTGTAGACAGTATCAGAGAGATAGTGGAAGAAGTACAGTATCGTCCACCGACGGGAAAGTACAAAGTGTACATAATCGATGAGGTGCACATGCTTTCCATAAGTGCCTTCAATGCACTGTTAAAGACATTAGAGGAACCACCGGAATATGTAATATTTATATTGGCTACAACAGAGCCACATAAGATACCGGTGACCATATTGTCTAGGTGTCAGAGATACGATTTTAAACATATAGCATTGGACACCATACAGGCGAGACTAAAAGAACTGGCAGATAAAGAAAACATGGATATTGAGGACAAAGCCATAAGATATATAGCAAAATGTGGTGACGGATCCATGAGAGATGCATTGAGTTTGTTAGACGAATGTCAGGCTTTTGCAGTCGGAGAGTCCTTGACCTATGACAAAACCCTAGAGATATTAGGTGCAGTGGACACGGAGATATTTTCAAAGATGCTAAGGTCCATATTGAAAAAAGATACCCTGGAAGTTATGGGAAACGTAGAAGAAATGGTGAACTACGGAAGAGATTTGGCACAATTTGTGGTGGACTTTACATGGTATTTGAGAAATTTGTTGTTAATGAAGACCTCTAAAGATGCATCGGAAATCATAGATATGTCTTCAGAAAGAATGGAAGCCTTGAAAGAAGAGGCACAGATGATAGAGATACCGGTGGTAATGAGATACATAAGAATACTATCGGAATTGACTAATCAGATTAGATACGCAACGCAAAAAAGAGTGTTAATAGAAATAGCATTGATAAAGCTAATGCAGCCAGAGATGGAAAAGGATTTGGAGTCCCTTACAAATAGGGTTGCGAATGTTGAAAAAAAGCTGGAAAATGGTATACTTGTAGATAGTGCTCAGATGGGAAATGCAGGACAAAATATAGGTGATAATTACGCAAAAAAGTTTGAAACAGAACAGCAAAAAAAAGAAGAAAAAAAACAACTTGAAAAAGCTGTTCCAGAAGAAGTGAAAAAAATAGTGGCAAACTGGCAGATAGTTATGAGTGATTTATCAGGCATGTGTAAAAGCTATGTTTTGCAATGTAGAAAATATGTGGACGCCCAGGGAAAACTTGGATTGTATTTTGCTTCATCAACAGGATTAAAAGCGGCAGAAGAGCATAGAGAAAGCATAAAAGAAGCTATAGAAAAATACATCGGAAAAGAAGTAGAGATAGATATGGCTTCACCAAAAGAATCGCCAACCTATGGTGATGGTAGATTAGAAATTGTAAAAGAAGATTTTAAAGATTTAATTGATACCAGTTTAATGAGCATAGAAGAAGACGATTCGTTAGATGAATTAGATGAATTGTAAAAAGATTTAGGAGGAATACACTAATGGCAAGAAGAGGCGGATATCAGGGCGGAATGCCGGGAAATATGAACAACCTTATGAAACAGGCCCAGAAGATGCAAAAGCAGATGGAGACAGCAACAAAGGAGCTTGAACAACAGGAAGCAACAGCCAGTGCAGGCGGCGGAGCTGTAGAAGTAACAGTATCGGGAAAGAAAGAAGTAACAAAAGTAAAGATTGATCCGGATGCAGTGGACCCGGATGATGTGGAAATGTTAGAAGATATGATAATGGCGGCTACAAATGAAGCATTAAGAAAAATTGAGGAAATGTCACAGCAGTCAATGGCTAAAATCACAGGCGGCCTTGGCGGCGGTTTTGGCGGATTAGGATTCTAATGGATTACTATAGTAAGCATATAAATGATTTAATAGAAGAATTATCAAGGCTCCCGGGAATAGGCGGTAAGTCAGCAGGGCGCCTTGCATTTCATATAATAAATATGCCTGAAGAACAGGTAAAGCATTTAACGGATACCATAATAAATGCCAAGAAAAATGTAAGATATTGCAAATGCTGCTATACTCTTACGGATGATGAATTATGTCCGATATGTAAGAGTACAAAGAGAGACCATGAAACTATAATGGTGGTGGAAAATACCAGAGACTTGGCGGCATACGAAAAGACAGGCAAATTTAACGGGGTATACCATGTATTGCATGGAGCTATATCCCCAATGTTAGGGATAGGACCTAACGATATAAAATTAAAGGAACTAATGGAAAGACTAAGAGGGGATGTGAAAGAAGTAATCATATCCACCAATTCAAGTCTTGAAGGAGAGACAACGGCGGTATATATAAGCAAACTTATAAAACCCCTAGGAATAAAAGTAACAAGAATAGCTAGTGGAGTGCCAGTAGGAGGAGACTTAGAATACACAGATCCGGTAACCCTTCTAAAAGCCTTAGAAGGACGACAGGAACTATAGCACAAAGCAAGTTATAGACGAGGTAAGAGGTATGTCCCAGGAATATTCCCTTAAAAGAGACATAGTACAGGATCACAATCAGCGAATGCTGAACATAAAAAAATATTATCCATTCTTTAAACTACAGGATATGCAGTTTAAAGGTGAAAAATACGCAATGCTGGACATGGGTTATTTAATGATGGCAGTATTGCGCTTTTTTATTGAAGAGAACAACTTCAAGGAAAAGATGGTAACCTATGAAGAATACTCGGAATTCATGGAAAGTATCCTGGAAAATGATTTCGAAATAACCTTTCAGGAAGAGGAAGAGAAAAAACTGCTGATAAGCTACATATTTGACAAACTAAAAAACGATGGAAAGCCATTTTCCTACGAATACTACAATCCTATAACAAAAAAGAAAAATGTAGCAAGAACAAGGATACTAAACAACCGAATAGTGGATGATAAAGTAGTATATTACATTTCCACAGACGCAATAGAATTCTACCTTGATACTAAGGAAGTAAAGGAAGAAAGCAATATAGCAATATCACAGCTTCTTTTGGAAAAGATGATATCCACAAGAAACTTCAAAGGTGGAGCAGATGTTGTATCCAGAATAAATAACGAAGTATCAAGACTCATGGCCAGAAGAGAAGAAATACTTGAAATACTAACCTATGACGTATTTCAGGGAACTAAGGCCTACGAAGATTTCATGGAAAATACCGTGAAATGGTTTGATGAAGAACAGAAGTTATTTAAGAAAAATAAGACATTGATAGAAGAGGCTATGAAAAATATCAATGCATCAGGGGAATACAGCCAGGCAGCAAGGGATATATTTAAGTTAGAAGAAGAATTAAATATAGCTATAAATAAACACGGAGAGCTTTTAAATGCCTGTGCCACATTGCAAGATAAAGTGGATGATTTAGTGGAAAAGGCAAAGATATCAAGGATAAGAGCTTCTATGGATTTTAAGAAATTACTAAATAGGGCCATGGATAGTGGAGATTCTAAGGTATTAGAAAGTTTTGTAAAGCCGTTGTTTGCCTTGAATACCAGAAAAATGTTTTCACCAATAATGATTGATAATCTTCTTACATACCCTACTGGTGAGGAAGAGGTAGGAGAAAAGGTAATAAGTGGGGAAGAGATAGAAGACTTCAGATATTCGGATGAGATAGAGGACGAGAGAATAAGACATAATCTGAAGGTACTAACATATTTGCTGTGTAATATGGTGAAAAAAGGAGAATTATTTACGGCACTAGACTTCATAGATATGGCAGAAAAAGTCAGTGGAGAAGGGATAAAAAATAATGGGGACTTTTATACATTTTTGGTGCATCTCATGCAGAAAAAAAGTGTGGATGTAAGTAAAGTGTTAGAAAAACCGGATACATTTTTAGAAGGAATTATAAAAGAAGTATTGGAAAATGATGAAGAGGCCATGTCAAAGTACAAGGGACTTAAATTCACCATAGTACCGGGAAGAGACGAGATAAAACTTCAAAAGGGAGTAATACAGGATTTTGCAGTTGATGCGAGAGGAGGCAATTAATGGAAGATAGAGAACTTACCACTGCTTTGGAAATAGTATCTAAGCTGATAAATGGAGAAGAAATAAGTAGAGACGAAGCTGGCAGCAGAGCTCTTTATCAGGAATACTCAGAAAATGCCAGAGTCTTTGACATAACCAGCGAGATATGCAAAAACATGAACATCAGTCTGTATGAATACGACAACAGTCTGTATGCATCACCGGGAGAAAATAACAAGGTGTTTGGATACACCAACGACGATTTGAAAAGAGTAATCGGAGTTAGACTTAACAAGGAATTATACCTTTGTTATTTCATAATCTACAACGTGATAACATGGTTTTATAAGGACTCTACCACCAGAACCTTCAATGAATACCTAAAGATACAGGATATTGTAAGTTCGGTAAACGCATCCTTATCCAATATAGTGAACAACTTTGAGATAGTAGATATGGACACTGTGGAGGAAGGAAGTTTTAAAGAGATAGCACTTCTCTGGGAAGATATGCCAATGGTGGCAAATGTAAACACCAACGTAAGGGCATCAAGAGGCTCAAAGGTGGGATTTGTGAAAATGACACTGAACTTCTTAATAGACCAGGGACTGCTTACGGAAAACAATGAAAGATACTATCCTAAGAAACGAATGAAAGCATTGGTTACGGGATATTTTGAAGAATATAAAGGACGACTATACGATATTATGAAAGGAGTAGAAAATGCCACACATTAACAGAATCAGGGTAAATAATGTTAAGTACAACTTTGGAACCCAGTACTACGATGATTTTTTAATGAGATTTTCGTGCAAAAACACCATTTATGATCTGGCAAATGGTGGTGGAAAAAGTGTATTAATGCTACTCCTATTGCAGAATCTGATACCAAATTGTACCTTGGACGACAAGCAGCCAATAGAGAAATTATTCAGAACCCACAATGGAAGTACGACAATACATTCCTTGGTGGAGTGGCGACTGGCAGCATCAGAAACCAAGGAAAATTATAAATATATGCTAACAGGATTTTGTGCCAGAAAGGCAAAGAATTCAGAAAATGACGACTTAGAAGAGGTGGAAAACCTTGAAAATATACAAGCAGAATCAGAGGGGACAGGTGCAGCCTCAGGATCAATAGAATACTTTAACTACGTAATATTTTATAGACAGTTTAACGAGAATGACATAAAGAATCTACCACTTTCCAAGGATGGGGAGAGGATAACATATACAGGTCTTAGAAACCATTTAAAGAAAATAAGCAGAAACGATATGAGTCTTGAGGTTCATGTATTTGACACTAAAAGAGAATATCAAAGATTCATAGCAAACTTTGGATTGTATGAAAGTCAGTGGGAAATAGTAAGAGGAATCAACAAGACAGAAGGTCATGTAAGAACATATTTTGAGACTAATTATAAAACCACAAGAAAAGTAGTGGAGAATCTCTTGATCGAAAATATAATTGAAAAGTCCTACAGAAACCGATATGCCGGGGAAAACCAGGAAAACAATATGGCAGGAACACTCCTTAGCATAAAGGATAAATTATTGGAGTTGTCAAAAAAGAAGGCAGAGATAAATAATTACGACAGACAGATAGATATAATAGATGGATTCCGGGAAAAACAAAGTGGACTTAGAACGTTATTTTCCGGAATTGACAATGGACTGTGGGATTTAAAAAGAGCCTATAATACAGTGAGTCAAAGAGAAATTGAAAATAAAAACGAGCTAAAAGCCCTTATGGAAAACAGGGTGGATTTGACAAAGAAGAGAAGTACACTGACTCAAAAAGTAGATACTGCCGCAGTTTTAAGGGACATGGAACAGGCAGAGATATTTACAAAGAACATAGAAGAATATGAGAGAAAATATGAGTTTGAAGAAGGAAAGATGCAGGACAAAAACGATGACATCAACCTACTTCAAGCATGGGACTACTATAGACGATATCTAAATTACAAAGACGAAAGCGACAAGTTAAAAATCATGATTGAAAATGTCCTTAAGGACAATCAGGATTTGGTAAATGAAATAGGAACGCTGGTAGCATATAAAAAATACGTGGACGATAAAAAGAAAGCAGAACTTACAGAAGAGATTGCTAAAAAGAAAGAACAGTGGGAAAAAGATTCTACGGTAATGACCACCTTAGAGGACACCATTAAGGAAGAAGAAAGCAAAATAGCAGTATTAAAATATCAGACCAAAACAGATAAAGAAGAATCAGATGCCCTTAATCAAGAGATAGCAAGACTTGTAAGAGATACGGATTTGGTATTTCCAAAGGATGCCTACGAAGCAAAGAAGAAAACAGAAAAGGAATTAGAGGTAATCCAAAAAGAACTAGAGGAACTTACGAAAAAAACAGAAGCTTCTTCCAAAGAAATAATGGAGCTTAGAATACAGCAGGCTCTGGCTCAAAGAGATGAAGCGGAGTTTGAAAATGCAGATGCCAATAAAGAGGCAAGAGACGACGATGCAGCGCGTATAAAAAATAAGATAGAAAAACTTAAGGAAGTATACGAAGAGTCAGATTTAGATGAGATATCCATTAAAATAAATAAGATATATGATGGAATTTTAATGGCGATAGTAAAGGACAATCAGGATATAAAGGAACTAAAGGCAAAAAAAGAAGCTTTAAAGTCTGGAAAACCATTTGCAGAATCCAAGGATATACAAGAAGTTAAAGAATATATTCAAAGATATCATGGCAAAGTGATTACAGGAATGGAATATTTAATGTCGCTTCCTGAAAAAGACAGAGTTGCCATAGTTACAAATCAGCCGATGATAACAAAGGCCATAATTGCAGGAGATAATTATTCCGACATAATTATAGACGATGGGCTTATAAAGATGGCCAAGGACGGAGAAGGATTCCTAATAATAAATGGCAAAGAATTTGGTGGGGAGATACTCTCTGACAACAGCGTCAATTACATAACTAACAAGGATATTTACACCGAAAGTTATATAGACAAAGCCCTTATAAAAGTCGAAAATGAGTTAAAGGACAAAGAAGAGATATTGGAAAGACATAAAGAAAACGCAGATGTAGTAATGGAAGATCTTGCATTTTCTTTGAAATATGTAAATAGCTTTAGTCAGGAAGTGATTAAGGATTCAAAGGAAAGTCTTTTAAAGATAAGAGAAGATTTGAAGTTAATCAATGAAAGATTAAGGGACGCCGACAGAAAAAATGCAGATATAAAAGATAAAATAGTAATCCTTACAAAGAAAAACAATGACATAACATTTGCTAACGAAAAGTATGGAGAAATAGTTGGAAAGCTTGAAAGAGCCGATAACCTGGAAGTAAAAATTGCCAAGGGTGAAAAAGAATTAGACAATCTTGAAAAAAATGTATTTAACGAGAAGAAGCGTCTGGAGGCTGGAAAAGGAATAGACCTTAAGAGACAGGCAAGAATTAATGCCATGATTAAGGAAGTTGAGATGATAGAAAAGAACTGGAACGAAATATACAGCGTTTATTTTGATGAGAAAGAATATGAAAAAGCTGTAGAAAATGCAGAAGAAAATATTTCAGAGGATTTGGAAAATAAAATCCAGGCCTTAATAGCCAGTCTTAAAAATGACAACTCATCTATGGAGGACAAGGAAAAACTTCTAGGAAATTATCAGGAAAACATGAAGTCTGCCTTAAGACAGATAAAAATGTTGGGCATAAGCATAGAAGATTTAGAAAAAGCCTATAAAGATGGAGAAGCTCTTGAATATAACGAAGAAGAAGTGACAAGGCTTCAAAAGGAAATAAGGGAGATAAAAAGAAGCTTAACAACTATAGGACATGAACTAAACGAAGTAAGGTCTAAAAGGGATAAGATGGAAGGCCGTATAAATCACGGAAGAACTCTTATAGAAAGTAAGTATGGAAGCTTTGATAAGAACATGGTATCCAAGGATGAGATAGCATCATTTTTAAATGAAAATTCCACAATACTTGCCCAGATTGAAAATCAGTTAAAGGAAGTTAATACTCAGATTCAAAATATAGAAACCAATCAGGTAAACATATCGGTGCTAAAAAAAGATATTACAAGAACCATGGAAAAATCCAAGGTAACACCGGATGAAAGTGCAGGAATGCTTACAGGATCTGCCATTGAAGAAGAGATTAACAGAATTAATAGGAACCTGGATGCGTTTATAAATGAAAGGTACAAAAAACTACAGGAATTCGAAAGAGAAAAAGGAATGCTAAGTGACACATTGATACAGCTGGGAGCAAGAGAGTTAGCTGAAGAGATTCGAAGTAATGTGGAGATGCCTTCAAACGTCGAGGAAGTGGATGACCTTATTGAAAGATTAAAAGACACAACCCAATATATCAATCTTGAGAAAGAGAGAATTATTAAGGGATTTGAAGATATTCAAACAATTAAAGATAAGTTTGAAAATCAATGCATACAAAATTGTATAAACATAAAAACGGAGTTAGACAGACTTCCTGAGTTATCGAAGATAAATTTGGATGGCAAAGATGTATCAGTGGTAGGTTTGAAAATTCCATATGTGGCAGAAGAACTGTATAAAGACAGAATGTCAGAATACATAGATGCCATTGCCGCAGGAGTGGATGAATTTAATACGGAAGCTGAAAAAATAAGATATATAAAGAATAATCTAAGCTGGAAGAAATTGTTCTCGGTAATTGTAAGAGACATGAATGCCATAAAGCTAAGTCTTTACAAGAGAGAAAGAATTGCAAGTCAGTCAAGACTTCTACCATATGAAGAGGCGGTGGGAAGTACAGGACAGTCTCAGGGAATATACATACAGTTTTTGATAGCAGTAATTAATTACATTTCATGTATAAACTCAGGACAGACGGACACCACCAAATTAAGAAAAGTAATATTTATAGACAACCCATTTGGTGCGGCTAAGGACATTTATATTTGGGAACCTATTTTCAAACTTCTCAAAGTAAATAATGTGCAGTTAATTGTTCCATCAAGAGGAGTAACACCATCAATTACCGGTAGATTTGATGTTAATTATGTACTGGGACAAAAAATGACACCAGCAGGTCAGCAGACGGTGGTGGTAGATTATTACAGCAATGTCAAGACGGAAGAAATGGACTATGAAACAATGGATTTCCAGCAGATAGCATTGTTTTGACAAGGTGTATAGTGTGTGATAAACTAACTCTGTATGTAAAGATTTCTTTAAATTAGGGGAAGTATACCGTTTAAAGCGCCTAGGTGGAGAAAATGGAATCCCACAATTAAGGAAATAGGGCGTGAAATGGAGGATGAAAATTGGATAAGTACGAGTACAATGTTAAATCTGATCAGATAAAAAAATTATACAATAGAAAAGAGTTCGCAGCTGCAGCAGAGATAGCTGATGAGATAGATTGGTCTCGCGTGAAAGACAATAAAATGCTAACACTTGTAGCTGACATTTACGAAGGAATCAAGGACTACGAAAAGGCAAAGGAAGTATTGCTTATAGCCTATGAGAGAACAACAATGGGAAGACAGTTGGCATACAAATTAACAATACTTGCCCTTAGAACAAAAAATTTTGTAGAAGCAGATGAGTTCTATAGCGACTTTGTGGAAATGTCTCCAACGGATGTGGCTCAATATTTGCTTAAATACAGAATAGCAAAAGCCAAGGGTGAAGACGTAGAGGTACTTATAAAAATCCTTGAGGCTTACGTAGAGTCTGAGATGGACGAAAGATGGCAGTATGAGTTAGCTAAACTTTATCACGAAGCAGGTCAGGACGATAAATGTATAAGTGCCTGCGATGAGCTTGAATTGTGGTTTAGCGATGGAAAATACGTTGAAAAAGCCAAGACATTAAAGAAGATTATCACCAGCGTTATGGATGACTACAACAAAAGATATGGCGATATTAATCAGATAAAGAAAGAAAATGAAGATAAAACCAATGACAATATGGTAAATGAGGTTTCAGGCGAAGCAGGAGATACATTGACTCCATCAGTAAAGGCCATGAAGCCTATTAGTCGTGTAAAGGTAAATACTTCAGAAGAAGACATTGAACTCAATTTTAAAAAGGACGGAACAGTTGAATACACTGATCCTAACGATATAACAGAAGATGCCAAGAGTGAAATGGATGACATCCTTGCAGATATAAAATATGATGATATCCACGAGGATGAAAAGAAGGCCAGAGAAGCAGAAGAGGCAGCTAAGGCAGCAGAGGAAGCGGCTAAGATTGTGGATGAAGCAGAAGATGAAGCTGATGCAAATGAAGTGTCAAAGGCACATGTTGAATCAGAAGAATCTCAAGATGTAAAATTAAACGAAGATGAAATAGATGAAAACGAAATCGACAACGAAGATGAGGAAGAAGCCGATGATGAGGAACCAAAGAAGAGAGGATTAGGTAACTTATTTGGTTTTGGAAAAAAGGCTGATAAAGAGGATGAACTCCAGGATTTAGTAGTAAGCTCAGTAGACGAGGAAGAAGTCAACGAATTAGCATTAAAGGCAGCAAGGAGAAAGAGAAGAGCTGCCAAGAATGAGACTACATCTCAAAGACATGCCAGAGTAGTAGAAAAAGTAAAAGAGGATTTCCTTGATGAAGAGTCAGAGGAAGATGCTTATAAAACAGATGAAGAAAGAAGAGCAGAGACAGCTCTTAAGGCAGCCATTGAGGCAGCAGATGCAGCCCAGAAGGCAGCAGATCTTGCAAATATCATGGTAGAAGAAGCCAGAGTTCATATGCTTGAGGTTAGAAAAGTAACAAAACAGCAGCAGGCAGATGAAGCAGAGGCAGAAGGCAATCAGGAATTAGCAAGAAAATCCAGAGAAGTAGCAAGAAAAGCAGCAAGATCAGCAACACAGGTATTTGAGAGAGTACCTGCATACGGTGATGGTAAGGTAGTTGAAGCTGATATGGCAGAGGTATCTAATAATGCTTTAGATACTGATTCAGATAAAGGACAGGAGGATATCCTTAATACCACAGAGATAGATCCAAACGAGATTAATTTCAAGGTAGACGATTCCAGAAATAAATACGATACAGCCAACATACAGGAAGCTTTAGCAGAGAGTATGAAGAGATTGTTTGGTGATAATCAGCCGGATACAATACTTACAGATGACGACCTTGATGAAGATGAGTATCTTGCAGATGATATTGACAATGCACCAACTAGAAGATTTGATATTAAGAAGATTAATCAGGCATTAGAGCAGAGAGCTATATATCATACAGTTCCGCTTCCAGAGTCATTGAATCAGGAGGCAGATGGACAGATAGAATTAGCTCCAAAGTTAGTAGAAGAGCAGGTTCAAGGTCAGATGGGAATCCAGGATCTTATGGATGACATGAGCAAACCAGCTGATATTAGAGCAAAGGAAGTAGCAGAAGCAGAGGAAGCAGCAAAGAAGGCAGCAGAGGAAGCAAAGGCTGAGGCGGAGAGAGTCGAAGCAGAACGCAAAGCCGAAGCAGAGCGCAAAGCTGAGGAAGAGCGCAAGGCAGCAGAGGAAGCTGCAAGACTAGAGGCAGAGAGAATTGAAGCAGAACGCAAAGCCGAAGCAGAACGCAAAGCTGAGGAAGAGCGCAAGGCAGCAGAAGAAGCTGCAAGATTAGAGGCGGAGAGAATTGAAGCAGAACGCAAAGCCGAGGAAGAGCGCAAGGCAGCAGAAGAAGCTGCAAGATTAGAGGCAGAGAGAATTGAAGCAGAACGCAAAGCCGAGGAAGAGCGCAAGGCAGCAGAAGAAGCTGCAAGATTAGAGGCAGAGAGAATTGAAGCAGAACGCAAAGCCGAGGAAGAGCGCAAGGCTGCAGAAGAAGCTGCAAGACTAGAGGCAGAGAGATTAGAAGCAGAACGCAAAGCTGAGGAAGAGCGCAAGGCAGCAGAGGAAGCTGCAAGATTAGAAGCAGAGAGAATTGAAGCAGAACGCAAAGCCGCAGAAGAAGAGGCAAGAGCAGAGCGTGAGGCTGAGGAAGCACTTGCAGCATCTATTGCACAGATGGAAGCCGAAGAGGCTAAAGAAGCAAAAGATATTCAGAATACAGGTACAGATGACAATACAGAAAAGGATAGGGAAACAGAAGCTATTCTTAGGGGCTTGTCTGGAACAGGTTCTCACAATACAACAACTGAGATTAACATAAAAGCAATTTCAGCAATGATTGATAGTAGCATTGCTAAAGAAGATGCTAAAGATACAGTAGCTGACGAAGAAACCATTAAACATATAGATTCAGCAATCAAGGAAGTTGTAGAACCATCCATGGTAGTTCCAAAGGATCTTGAAGATTTTTCAGACATCAACCTTGATGAAGAAGCACATAAGAAAGAAAAAGCTATTTCGTATGAAGAGCAGAGAAGTCAGGATGTAGGAAGTATCCTTGATTCATTGGCATCTGTTGATGAAAAGATGGAAGAAGCTGAGGTAAAGGCCGAAGATAAGGAAGAGGACAAAGAGCCTGTTAGCAGTGGTTCTAGTGTTATAGCTGATAAAGCAGATGACGACTCTAAAGAAATTATTAAGGCTGCAAATAAAATCGACAAAGGTACAGTGAAAGATGGAAAAATTCCTGACGAGTACAGAAATATTTTCGATAATTTCACTGGAATTGATACAATTGAAAGTGAAGTAGCAGATACTCTTAAGAATCTTATTGATAATTTTGATAAAGATGGTACATCTAAAAGCAATAACGTTATTGTTACAGGAAGCAATAAGATTGGAAAATCTACATTGGCAATTGATATTATAAAAGCTGCCAACAAGGGTAGAGATAGAAGTGGTAGAAAAGTTGCCAAAGTTAAGGCTTCAACTCTTAATAAAAACGGCGTAAATAATGTGTTTATCAAGATAATTGGCAGTGACCTTATTATCGAGCAGGCAGGAAATCTTATGCCGGCTACTCTTACAGAACTTATTGTTAAACTTAAGAATTACACAGAAGAAATGTTGGTAGTTCTTGAGGATGACAAGGCAGCAATTGACAGAATGCTTATAAATTCTAAAGAGCTTAAGAAATTATTTAATAATAGAGTTGATATTAAAGAATTAGAGATTTCAGACATGGTTAAAATTGCAAGAGATTATGCAAGAGAACAGTTCTATGAAATTGATGAAATGGGCGAGTTGGCCCTTAGTGCAAAACTTGACGACCTTATGGGTTCTTCAAAATCCATTACCGTCGAAGATATTGAAGATATTGTAGATCAGGCTATTGAACATGCGTCTAAGTTAAGAATTGGCAATCTTTTTGGAAAGCTCAAGAAGAATAACAGTGAATTCAAGACACTTTCAGAGCAGGATTTCTTATGATATTAAAAATAAACGGAGGTACACCAGTAACATGGAAAATTTAGAACTTCAAAAAAAAGCAAATGAAGTGAGACAGGGTATTGTAACAGCTGTTCATAGTGCAAAATCTGGTCATCCAGGTGGATCATTATCTGCAGCAGATATTCTTACATACCTTTATTTTGAGGAAATGAATGTTGATCCTAAGGATCCAAAGAAAGCAGATAGGGATAGATTTGTTCTTTCAAAGGGACATATTGCACCAGCATTATATTCTGTTTTAGCATTAAAAGGATATTTTCCATGGGAGGATTTAAAAACATTAAGACATGTAGGTTCTTATCTTCAGGGCCATCCTGATATGAAGGGTACACCAGGCGTTGATATGTCATCAGGTTCTTTAGGACAGGGTGTGTCAGCCGCTTGCGGTATGGCACTTTCAGCAAAACTCTCTAATGAAGATTATAGAGTTTATGCAGTTCTTGGAGATGGAGAAATCGAAGAGGGACAGGTGTGGGAAGCGGCTATGTTTGCCGGCCACAGAAAGTTGGATAATCTTGTGGTAGTTGTTGATAACAATGATCTCCAGATTGACGGAAGAGTAAGTGATGTATGTTCACCTTATCCAATTGATAAAAAGTTTGAGGCATTTAATTTTAATGTTATTTGCATCGATGCACATAATTTTGATGAAATCAGAGCTGCTTTTAAAGCTGCAAAAGAGTGCAAAGGCAAGCCAACAGCTATAATTGCCAAGAGTATTAAAGGTAAGGGTGTTTCATTTATGGAAGACCAGGCTAAATGGCACGGAAGTGCTCCAAACGATGAGCAGTACCAGCAGGCAATGGATGAATTAAAGAAAGCAGGTGAAGCATTATGTCAGAAATAAAGAAGGAAGCAACCAGAGTAGGTTATGGTGATGGTTTAGTAAAAGTTGGTAAGGAACATGACGATCTTATTGTACTGGATGCAGATTTGGCAGAAGCTACAAAGACCTGTATTTTTAAGAAAGAATTTCCAGAGAGACATATAGATTGCGGTATTGCGGAGAGTAATATGATGGGTGTTGCAGCAGGCTTGGCAACTACAGGTAAGGTTCCATTTGCCAGCTCATTTGCAATGTTCTCAGCAGGACGTGCCTTTGAACAGGTTCGTAACTCTATTGGATACCCTCATTTAAATGTTAAAATCGGTGCAACTCACGCTGGTATTTCCGTAGGTGAGGACGGAGCTTCTCATCAGTGTAACGAAGATATTGCTCTTATGAGAACAATTCCGGGAATGGTTATTATCAATCCTTCTGATTACGTAGAAGCAAAGGCAGCCGTTAAGGCAGCTTATGAATATTATGGACCTTGCTATTTAAGATTTGGAAGACTTGCCCTTCCTGTTATAAACGACAGGGATGATTACAAGTTCGAAATCGGCAAGGCTGTTACTTTAAGAGAGGGAAAGGATGTTACAATCTTTGCAACCGGTCTTACGGTTTCAACTTCCCTTGAAGCAGCTGAAAAACTTGCAGCTGATGGCATCCAGGCTAAGGTGGTAAATATCCACACAATCAAACCTATTGATGAAGAAGCTGTCATCGCAGCAGCTAAGGAGACTAACAAAGTCGTAACCGTTGAGGAACATTCAGTTATCGGCGGTCTTGGTGATGCAGTTTGTTCTGTGCTTGCTGAGAATTATCCAACAAAGGTTAAGAAAATCGGCATTAACGACAGATTTGGCGAGTCAGGTCCAGCAGTAGAACTTATCAAGAAATATGGTCTTGATGGTGAGAGTATCTATAATTCAGTTAAAGAGTATGTTAACGCATAAGTTGGAAACTTTTTGTATGTATATAGGGGAATACCATAGAGGTATTCCCTTTTTTGAGAAAAAGGTGTGAAATGATTTATAAGAATTTATTATTTGATTTGGACGGCACGGTAATGGATTCCGGTGAAGGAATCATGGAATCTGCTCAGTACGCCCTTGATCACTTTGGTTTTAAAAATGAACCCACAGATACCCTTAGAAAATTTGTTGGTCCATCCCTTTTTTATTCCTTTACCCATCTTTATGGTTTGGGTGATGAGGATGCTAAAAAGGCGGTGCAATTATACAGAAATGTGTATGAATCCGGCAACAAATTTCACGCTACTCCCTATGATGGAATAGAGGATGCATTAAAGGAACTGAAGGATATGGGTTATGATATAATTTTAGTAACATCAAAACCTCACATTTTTGCTAAACAGATTCTAGAGCATTTTAATTTGGCAAAGTATTTTTCACACGTGGTGGGGCCTGAGATGGCTGATTCTTCCTCAGATAAGGCAAGACTTATTAATAAAGCTATCAATGAAATGAATCTTTCAAAAGAACTAACAATAATGATTGGTGACACCAGATTTGATATTGAAGGAGCTTTGGATTCCGGCATTGATTCTATAGGAGTTACCTATGGCTATGGACCGAAAGAAGATCTCGGCAAAGCTACATATATAGTGGACAGCGTACAGGAACTTAAAAATATGTTTAGTTTTAGATAGCTAAGATTAAGGACAACTTGAATTCATTTTTTTTCTTTTCAACATTTTACAATTATGTTAAAATTTTAAGGACGAGAGGTACAAGACGAAAGACGGAGAGGACGTTTTGTAAATACTATATTTAGGGAGGTCCATAGGAAAAATGGATGTATTTGAGTTAATTAAAAAGACCAGGGAAAAGGGGTGTTCCGATCTGCACATCACAGCAGGTACGGCAATAGCAGTTAGAAGATATGGTGAGCTTTCAATGTTAGATGATAAACCAACTCTTCAGGAATCAACTGATATGATTCTTCAGCTTATAAGTGATGAAGCAGACAAAGAGTATGTACTTGCAGGTCACGACTTGGATATTGCTGCTACTGATGCAGATGGAAACAGAGTTAGAGGTAACATTTATCACCAGAGAAATAACTTGGCAGCTTCACTTAGACTTATTGAACCGGTTGTTCCTAGTCTTAAAGAACTTGGAATGCCAGCAGTCCTTGAAGATCTTGCTAAATTAAGACATGGTCTTGTTCTTATCACAGGTCCTACTGGTTCAGGTAAATCAACAACTTTAGCATCTATGCTTAATTATATCAATGAGAATATGCCTAGACATATTATTACAATTGAAGATCCTATTGAGTACGTATACCCATATGGTCAGTCAATGATTCACCAGAGACAGGTTGGAAAGGATGTTCCTGACTTCAATCTTGCTCTTAGAAGTTCACTTCGTGAAGATCCGGATATCATCATGGTTGGTGAGATGAGAGATTTTGAAACTATCCAGGCTGCTGTTACAGCTGCTGAGACAGGACACTTAGTTCTTTCAACACTTCATACAAAAAGTGCTGCTCAGACAGTAGAAAGAATCATCAGCTCTTGTCCATCTGAGGCAGAGCCTACACTTCTTTCACAGTTATCTTCAGTATTATCTGGTGTTATTACTCAGACACTTGTTCCTACATTAGATGGAGACGGTCGAGTAGCCGCAACTGAGGTAATGCTTATGAGCCCAGCTATCAGTAATCTTATCAAAGAGAAAAAGGTTAATCAGATTAATACAGCAATTCAGTCTAGCTTGAAGATGGGAATGCACACAATGAACTATTCTCTTACACAGCTTTACAAGACAATGAAGATAAGTAGAGAAGAAGCATTTGCTCACAGCAATAACCCAAGTGAGTTAGAGAAAACAATTATGTAATGTGAATACATATAGATTATAATATAGACTCAAGAACAGGCTGTCGCGTTATGCGATAGCCTGTTTTTGAGGTGTGGTATGTTGAAGCTTATGCAAGTATATGTTATAATAAACAAAGATATGCATTGTGGAGAGGTGCGTATATAAAAGTATTAGTTTAATGCGGGGAAGATGTACCGAGAGGAAGACTAGAGAGTGAGAGAAAAAATTTCATACCTTAGATTTAAGGAGCAGAAGAATAGACTATCGCTGGTAGTCTATGATTTAATTGTGTTTATAATAGCGGATTTACTTTTGTTCGTTGTATATACAGGCGCCGGCGATATGACGCCACTTATTATTGTATATGAAAGTATATTAGCTTTAGCATGTATATTTTCAGTTAGAGATGTAATGGATATCTACCGCCAGGTATGGAGATATGGCGGAATCCAATGTTATATTAGGTTATTGATATCAGATACAATATCATTCTTTATATATTTCACCATTGATAGAATAAGCCCAGTAACAACAATAGCATTTGCAAAATTATTAGCATTCACATGTGTCAATACTTTAGGTGCATTGGCCATTCGAATGTTTTATCGTTATGCCTATAAATGTGGAAGCAGAGATACAAAACTTGGAGCGTTTCTTAGATGGTGTCTCAAAGTATTTGCTCTAGGACGTGTAACTACAGAGGCAGATCCAGATTCTCAGAAGATTAAGATAGCAATTCTTGGTGCAGGATCTGTAGGAGTTAGTCTTGCAGAGAATCTTATAAATAATCCCAAAACTACATACATACCAAGATGTTTTATAGACATTGATGATTTAAAAATTGGAAGAACTATTCATGATATAAGTGTTGTTAAGGAAGACGAAAAAACTCTTGAAGAACTTAAGAAACACCATATTCAGGAGGTTGTGTTCGCTGTACCAAATATGGGAAGTGAAAGAAAAGTCGAGTTATACGACATGTATCGTAAGGCAGGATTCAAGATAAAGGTATTTGATTATCCGGCGATGAATGTACTTGGTAAGAAGAGACAGCTTCGTGAGTTCGACATTGAAGATTTATTATTCAGACAGGAAAAAGAAGTCTTAGATGATAACACAGTAAATTACTATAAAAACAAGGTAATACTTATAACAGGCGGTGGAGGAAGTATTGGTAGTGAGTTGTGCAGACAAGTTGCCAAAATGAAACCAAAGCAGTTAATTGTCTTAGATATTTACGAAAACTGTGCTTATAATATTCAGCAGGAAATAAAATTCACATATTATAAGGAAATTGACATAAAAGTTGAAATCGTTAGCATTACTAACAAAAAAGGTATGGCACGTGTGTTTAAGGAATACCGTCCAAATATCGTAATAAATGCTGCAGCTCACAAGCATGTTCCGCTTATGGAAAAGAACTGTATAGAAGCAGTAGAAAACAATGTATTTGGAACATTAAATGTTATTCAGCTTTGCGAAGAATACGGAGCTGAAAGATTCATGATGGTTAGTACTGATAAAGCAGTTAATCCGACAAATGTCATGGGTGCCACTAAGAGAATGTGTGAATTTATAATGTTGGCATACAGTAGCAGGGGCAAGGTAAAATGTTCAGCTACAAGATTCGGAAATGTCCTTGGTTCAGCAGGTTCAGTAATACCATTATTTAGAAGACAGATAGCTGCCGGTGGTCCAGTAACATTAACAGATAAACGAATCATTAGATATTTCATGACAATACCAGAGGCAAGTCAGTTAGTTCTTACAAGTGGAGCTATGGCAAAGAATGGTGAGTTGTTCGTACTTGATATGGGAAAACCAGTAAAGATATATGATCTTGCAGTTAACATGATAGAACTTAGTGGAGCACAAGGGATAGAGATAATTGAGACAGGTCTTAGACCAGGTGAAAAGCTTTATGAAGAATTGCTTGTAAAAAAAGAAGAGCTTGATAAGACAGATAATAATCTTATATATATTGAAAAAGCAGAAGCACTTAGTATGGAAGAACTTGAAGGAAAGCTTACAATCTTAAGAGAAGCTTGTGAAGATGGAGATGACGAAGGCGTTAGAAATGCATTGAAGGTGGTAGTTCCATCCTTTAAGAGTCCAGAAGAGGTAAACAAGAAGGCTGAGGAAAAGATAAAGGCTGAAACAACGGGGCAAGCAGTGTAAGAGAGGTTTCTCACAAAGGAAGGATTAGGGAAATGTTTAAAGGTACAGATATTAAACCGTTTGAATCTAAAATGTGGTTAGCATCTCCAACTATGCATGGAGACGAGTTAAAGTACATGACAGAAGCATATGAAACAAACTGGATGTCTACAGTTGGCAAGAATATTAACGAAGTTGAAAAGTTAGCGTCAGAGTATATTGGGGTAAAATATGCTGTGGCGCTTTCTGCAGGTACAGCCTCATTGCATTTAGGAATGAAATTAGCAGGTATAGAAGCATACGGAATGCCAAAGGTTGGCCATGGAGCATTAGAGGGACACAAAGTATTCTGTACGGATATGACATTTGATGCAACCGTTAATCCAGTAGTATATGAAGGTGGAGAACCGGTATTTATTGATACGGAGAAAGATTCTTGGAATATGGATCCGGTTGCTTTAGAGAAGGCATTTGAGATATACCCAGAAGTAAAAGTTGTTGTGATTGCTCACTTATATGGAACTCCAGGAAAAATGGATGAGTTAACGAGAATAATTAACGAGCACGGAGCTATACTGGTAGAAGATGCAGCAGAATCCATGGGAGCAACATATAAAGGTGTTCAGACCGGAACATTTGGAAAATATAATACTATTTCATTTAACGGTAACAAAATTATAACCGGATCAGCTGGAGGATGCTTCCTAACAAATGATAAAGAAGCTGCAGATAAGGTTAGAAAATGGTCAACACAGGCAAGAGAAAATGCTGCTTGGTATCAGCACGAGGAACTTGGATATAATTACAGAATGAGCAATGTTATAGCAGGTGTAGTAAGAGGACAGTTTCCTTATCTTGATGAACATATAGCTCAAAAGAAAGAGATATATAACAGATACAAAGAGGGATTAAAGGATATACCAGTATCTATGAATCCTATACCAGATGATTGTGAACCAAACTATTGGCTTAGTTGTCTTCTTATAAATGAGGATGCAATGTGTAAACAGGTACGTGGAGAACAAGAGGTATGTTATACAAAAGAAATTGGAAAGACATGCCCAACAGAGATTCTTGAGGCAATTGCAAGTATTAATGCAGAAGGACGTCCTATATGGAAACCGATGCATATGCAACCAATATATAGATTAAATCCATTTATTGTCAGAGATGGAAATGGAAGAGCAAGAAGCAATGCATACATAGAGGGTGGAGTTGTAGATGTTGGAATGGATATCTTTCAACGAGGACTTTGCCTTCCGAGTGATAACAAGATGACAAAAGAACAACAGGATAAGATTATAGAAGTAATAAAGGCTTGTTTTGAATAGGCTGTAAGAGGAAGATTATGTACGCCAAATATGTCAAAAGAACATTAGATATAGTATTAAGTCTGTTAGCAATTATATGTTTGTCGTGGTTATTGATAATACTTGCTATTCTTGGAATTATATTTATGAGAGGAAATCCTTTTTTTACACAGGAACGTCCTGGTAAAAAAGAAAAGATTTTTAAGCTATATAAATTTAGAACCATGAATAATAGAAAAGATAAGAATGGCAACTTGTTACCTGATGAAGTAAGACTTAATAGTTACGGGAAATTTTTAAGAGCATCTTCATTGGATGAATTACCAGAACTCTTTAATATACTAAATGGAGATATGAGTATTATAGGTCCAAGACCTTTATTGGTTAAATATCTTCCTAGATATAACGAAGAGCAGCATCATAGACATGATGTTCGTCCAGGACTTACTGGATATGCTCAAGCCCATGGAAGAAATGCTGTATCATGGGAAGATAAGTTTGCAATGGACGTGTGGTATACAAAAAATATTTCTTTTTTGTGTGATGTTAATATTATATTAGACACAATAAAATCAGTGGTAAAACGAGAAGGAATAAGTTCAGAGACATCAGCTACTATGGAGGAATTCATGGGAACACCAGAAGGTGTAGTTGCTAAATGGAATGGACCAAAGTAAAAGGAAAAGTAATGAAAGATATATATATTATAGGAGCAGGCGGCTTTGGAAGAGAAGTAGCATGGCTAATAGAAAGAATAAATGAAAAAGAACCAACATGGAATCTGAAAGGTTTTATAGATGATAATGAGGAAAAGTGGGGAACAACAGAAGACGGCTATCCAGTAGTTGGAGGAAGTGAATACTTATCTAAATTGGAAGATGTATATGCCGTATGTGCAGTTGGATCATCTAGGATAAGAAAAATAATTATTGAAAAATTAAAAGATAATAATGTAAAATTTGCAACTCTCATAGATCCATCTGTAATTAAATCAAAGCGTGTGGAGATTGGAGAGGGCTCTATAATATGTGCAGGAAATATACTTACAGTTGACATAAAAATTGGAAAACATGTGATTATTAATTTGGATTGTACTGTAGGACATGATGTAGAATTGGGAGACTATGATACATTATATCCAAGTGTAAATGTATCAGGAATGACAAAAGTGGGAGAATGTACGGAACTAGGTACAGGAACTCAGATAATTCAAGGAAAAACAATTGGTGCAAATACAATTGTTGGAGCAGGAACAGTAGTTGTTAAAGATATCCAGGAACCAGGTACATATGTTGGAAGTCCAGCCAGGAAGATAAAGTGATAATGGAGGATTACAGATGTTAGTATTTAAAATCATTTGTTATATTGTGTTTTTTTTCTCAGGATTCTGTATTATATGGTCTATGGTTGGATATAATATGTCATTAAAAATAATTAGTAAATTTAAGCATATTAATGATGTAATAAAGACAGATATCAAACCAACAGTTACGGTAATGGTTGCTGCTCACAATGAAGAAGAAGTAATTCTTGATAAGTTAAAAAACCTTATTAATAATGATTATCCAAAAGATAAAATAAAATATCTTATAGCATCTGATAATAGCGATGACGAGACAAATAATATTGTAGGTCAATTTATAGCAAATAATTCAGACTATGATATTAGATTATATACATCAAAAAAACACATGGGAAAAACAAATGCTCAAAATGAAGCACAGGAATTAGTTGATACGGAAATTCTAATAATGACTGATGCAAATGCGATGTTTGATAAAAGAGCGATTTCGGAATTAGTTTCTTCATTTTCTGATAAAAATATCGCATATGTATGTGGAGCATTAATATATACTAACGAGGGAAATGCAACATCTGATTCGGAATCTAGATATTGGAACGTAGAACTAAAAACAAGACTTATAGAAAGTAAAATCAAAACGATAACGGCGGGCAATGGTGCAATATATGCTTGTAGAAATAAAGATTATATAAAAATACCACCAATTGAATGCCATGATAGTAGTATGCCATACATATATGGAAAGAGTGGTAAAAGAGCTATTTTTAACGAAAAAGCTATTGCTTATGAAAAAGCAGGAGAAACTTCGGAGGATGAATATAAAAGAAAAGTTCGAATGAATAGAGTTATACTAATGCACATAAAAAACGGAATAAAAGTTTTAAATGTATTTAAATATGGATGGTTTTCGTATTTTTATTTTGGACATAGAACATCAAGATATTTGTTATGGTTGAATCATTTGTTAGTGTTTCTGAGTTCACTAGCATTAGCAATTTTAAGTGGATGGTTTTGGAAAGTATTAGTTATATTACAAATTTTGTTTTATATAGTAGGTTATGTAGGAAAGTATATTAATAATAGATTGATACATATGGTTTATTATTATTGCTTAACAATAGCAGCACAGTGGAATGGTGTGTTTAATGTTTTGACTGGAAGTGCAAAGCCTACATGGAAAAGTGCAAAAAGTACAAGATGAGGAATAAATATATGCAAAAAATTATTGTTAGAATGAGAGGTGGTTTAGGCAACCAACTATTCATATTAGCATGTACTTATTACATTTCGAAAAATAGTAGAAAAAAAAATAGAATTATAATTGATAATAGGGAATATAATACGTACAAAGTAAGAAACTTTGAATTACTAGATTTAGTAAAAGATACAAGCTTACAATTATATCAAAAAGAAGATTTTTCTATTAAATATGAAATTACGAGAAGAATTTATCATGTAGTACAGAAACTAGTTAATCCTAAAGCAAAAGTAAATAAGTTATTGGCAAGCATTGGATTAGTATATTCAAAAAGAAATTCTGAAGGTGCGATAAAAGTAGCTAATAAAAACAATATATATGTTTATGGATATTTTCAAGATTATAAAATGGCAAAGGCTGTAAAAAGAATTATTAAAGAGAAGATGAAAAATAAAAATGAAATAAAATTGGAAGAAAATTTTAAATACATTGCAGTTAGTATTAGATGTGGAAAAGATTATGTAGAGGGTGGATGGCCCATTTGTTCAAAAGAGTACTATGTTAATGGTGTAGAAGAAATAATAAAGGAAAAGTATAAAAATGAGGATGTGAAAATTCTAGTTTTTGCTGATGATACTAAAGAAGCAAAGAAAATTAAATTTGGATATAAAACAGATTATATAGATAATCTATCATCTGGAGAACAATTATTAATGATGGAAAAATGTGATGATTTTGTTATTGCTAATAGTTCATTTTCGTGGTGGGGAGCATTTTTAGGAGTTAAAGCAGATAGCATAGTAATAGCACCAAATGTTTGGTATAGTAATAAAACTTTAACAAAAGAATCATTATTAGCATTTGAAAATATGAGATATAGGTCAATTTAATATATATGAGAGAGCGATTGAGATGAAAATAAGTGCAGGAATAACGATATTTAATCCAGAAAAAGAAGATATTAAAAATATTAACGAAATTTATTCAAGTTTTTTTGATAAGGTATATATATATAATAATTCAAAAAAAATGATGTATGAGTTTAAGGAAAATATTTTTTTTGTTTCAGAGGGTGTAAATGATGGTCTTGGTATTGCGTGTGACTGCTTGTGTAATATTGCAAAAAAAGATGGATTTGATTATATAATGCTATTTGATCAAGATAGTAGAATTAGCCAAGAAAATTTAACTAATATAGTGAAGTTCATTGAAAAAAAAGAGGTGGAAGCAGCTATTTATTCACCTCAAATTATATATAACGATAATACTAATGTTGATAAAAAAGGGTATAAATATATAGATTGGTGTATAACATCAGGGAGTGTAATTGATTTACATATGTACGGTGATAAGTATAAATTTGATATAAATTATTTTATAGATAGATTAGATAGGGATTTGTGTAAACAAGTTGTTAATTCTAATAAAAAAATATGCCAGGTTAATAGTTCAGTATTATTACAACAGCTAGGAGAAAAATCAAAAAAAGGAAAAACAATGCATTCTGTGAATAGGCATTACTATATTTCACGAAATAGGCTTTATTATAATAATAAATACAAAGTTAAATGGTTGATTACAATTATGCAAGTGCTAAAACATATAGTGATGGTTATTATAAACGAAAATGATAAAATTGAAAAAATAAAGATGATAAATAAAGGAATTAATGATTATAAAAAAGATAGGATGGGCAAGTTAATATTATAAATGTTAAATTTAAAATGATAGTAGGAGGGATTCTGTATATGTTTATAGCAGGAATTGTTACATACAATCCGGATATAAAAAGACTGTCTAAGAATCTTAAGGAAATTACAAATCAGTTTTCTGATGTATTTATAGTTGATAACAATTCGGAAAATATTAAAGATATAGTGGTATTAGTTAAAAAATATAAAAATATAACGCTTATTAAGAATGAAAATAATTTGGGAATTGCAAAAGCATTAAATCAAATATTTTTATATGCTGATGATAAGAAGGTAGAGTGGGTATTAACTTTGGATCAAGATTCTATAATTCCGGAGAATTTGATAGAAGAATATAGTAGATATGTTAATTTAGATAGAGTAGCAATAATTTGTCCTGCTGTTTATGATAACAATTCGAAAACAATAGATAGAGTTGAACTCAATGATATAGAAGAAGTAGGAATATGTATAACATCAGGGAGTTTCACGAGGGTTAGCATATGGAAAGAAATAGGTGGGTTTGAAGAAAAGTTGTTTATAGATTATGTAGATAATGATTATTGTATAAAATTATATTATCATGATTATAAAATAGTAAGGGTCAATAACGTTGTATTAAATCATGAATTAGGACATATAAAAAATCATATATACAAATCGACCACAAATCATAACTATATGAGAAGATATTATATTGCTAGGAATTCTATTTATGTATCAAAAAAATATTGTACTCTTTTTAAAAATAAATATGGTAAAGAAGAGTACAATAAAATTAATATTTTTCTTGATAAGTTAATATCGCCTAGAAGAGCTTATTTAAGACAATTTCAGTTTATTGTATTAGTTTTGTTGTACGAAAATAATAAAATAAAAAAAATTAAAGCAATAACAAAAGGTATTAAAGATGGGAATAGTATAGCGAGGAAATATTATGAATAAATTAGTATCAGTTGTAATACCAACATATAATAGAAAAGAAAAAGTTATAAAAGCTATTGATAGTGTTCTTAATCAAACATATGAAAATATAGAAATTATAGTTGTAGATGATTGTTCTCTTGATGAAACGGAATCAGAGATTAAAAGGAAATATGAGTTTAATAAAAAAGTTATTTATTATAGATTAGAATCTAATTCTGGAGCGTGCGCAGCACGAAATAAAGGGATTGATATAAGTAATGGGGAATTAATATCGTTTTTAGATAGTGATGATGAATATTATCCAGATAAGATTGAAAAACAGGTGTATACAATAGAAAATGATAAGAGTGAGATATGCTGTACATCGTTTTATAGAAAAGAAAAAAATGGAGAAGAAAGGATAATACATGTAAAGAAGGGTAGTAAAAAAGAAATAATTAGTCAATTATTATACAGTAATTTCATAACTACTGGAACAATTTTAGGATATAAAAGATGCTTTGAGAATAATAAGTTTAATGAAACAATCAAGAGATTTCAAGATTGGGAATTAATTTTAAGATTGTCTAAGAAATACAAAATATCGCTTATCGAAGAGCCGTTATTAATACAAAATTATCAAGCGCAAAGTATAACATCCACGACAAATCATGAGAATAGTTATAAATCTTTATTAATTATATTTAATAATAATAAGGAATTATATAAAAACGATAAAAGAGCTCAAGCACAGATAAAATGGGTGATGGCAATGCATTTGTTGTACTTTGATAGAAGAAAGGCGACTAAATGTATGTATTCGTCAGCCACTGTAGGTGGATTTAAAGTAAAAAAATTCATGGCTTATATTATGATTAAAATGCATATAATCAAACCATTCTTAAAAAAATTCGATAATGTATAATTGGAGGGGGATTATATGATTTTTATTATTGGAGTAGCATTTTTTGCACTTGCAAAAAAGTTTAGAGACAAATTACATACATGGAATAATCCTGGGGCGCTCTTTTTGCTTTTATGGGGAAGTATATTTGTTGGATATTCATTTCGTTTGTTTAATATATATAGTACAGACTGGTATATAATCCTTGTGTTTATTTTGGGTATTATATCATTTTCTATAGGTGCATATCCAAAGTTATATAAGTTGGGAAAAACCACGTTTGAAAAAGATTATGAGAAATCAGTAGAACATTTTAAAATAGAAAACTCAAAAAGATATATATTTTTAGCTTTGAGTATAATTGCTACGGTTATTTTAATAATTAGAGATATTTATATATTACCATTTTGGAGTGGTGGTGTATCAATGGTGAAATGGGCTAATATTGAGGGGATAATAGAATATCCAAGAATACTACAATTGTTATATTCGTTTTACGCGTATCCTATAGAAATAGTGTCCGTATTTATAATGGCAATATATTTATTTTTTAATAAAGATTTTTTAGGTAAAATACAAATTGCAGTATCTATGATTATGATTCTAGCAAGCTATATTGGAAGTGGTTCTAAGTTCTCATTGTTTATTCCGATTTTGAGTGTTATGGTTGTGCATAACATATATAATAATATACATATTTTTAATATGAAAAAGGAACAAATGGGTATATTGAAGAAGTTATTATTAGTAGTTCTAGTTGTATTTGTAATAATATCTATACTGTATTTATTAAATCAAAAAAGTGGTGGTTGGATAAAAAATCTGTATTTTTATTTTGTAGGTTGTATACCTTTTGGAGGATATACAATTAATTCAACATACGGAAAGTCATATTATTATGGAATGGTATCATTAAATGGTGTATTTAGAATGATTGCATTAATTTGTAGCGTTTTTGGAATTGGTATGCCATATGCAGGTATTATGAATAAAGCATATGCTGAAATGCAAAGTTTTCAGAAGGCTATATATATTACACCTACTGTGAAATATAATGCATTTTCAACTATGTTTGCATATTTTTATAGAGATGGTGGATTGATAGCAGTAATAGTTTTTTCGTTGATTTTGGGATTAATTTGTAAAAATGTATATAATAGGCTAAAAAAAGAGAGTAGTGGATATTCTCTTATTATGTATTTATTTATTATTTACATTATTTTGTTCGGAATTGTTAGAATTCAGACTTTTCTATTACAGACAATTCCCATAATTATATACATTAAAGTATTGTTCCAAGAACGAAGGTTCTCAAAAAAATAAAAATGGAAGTATTAGTGGATGCTTTTTACAGAAAAACAGTATTACAAATATTGTAAAAATAGAAAATGCTAAATTAATGGTCATAAATAAAAATAAAAAGGATATTATAGATATTCAGATGAAATACCAATATTATAAACCAAAGCAATAACGTTTTTATATTTGTACAATTACAAATGTTGCTATAGGAAAGGAATATATTGTGAAAGCTTTAAGAAATATTAAGAAATTCTTTAGGACGTCCACGCCAGGGGTTTATGGGGTTATAAGAGATTCATATCAATTTATGATATATCGTTATCGGAAAAGTATACCATCTAGGAGATACCCTAATGAACTAAAAAAGCAATATAGGAAATATTTTGGGGAGATGACCTTTACAAATGGGTTAGGATTTGAAGGGATTTTTCCAGAAGAATATGAATACAAATTAGGAGATTTGATTCCACTACCAACAGATAAGAAAAGAGTAATAAAATGATAAAAAAGCAGAGCTTATCAAAAAACTTTATGTTTCAATTTTTATATCAAGGATTAATTTTAGTTATTCCATTAGTTATATCTCCATATTTAACAAGAACGTTACAAGAATCAGCACTTGGCATTTACAGTTATGTTAATTCAATTGCATATTATTTTTTAATAGTAGCAATGTTAGGAATAATGAAACACGGACAAAGAATTATTTCTCAAAGCATCAATGATTATACAAAACTTAGAAAAGTATTTTGGAGTTTGTTTTCTGTTCATGTTGTTATTTCGTTAGTAGTATTCGTCGCTTATATGTTTTTTTCGCTTATTATTGTTAAAAGTGATAGGAATATATATATAATTGAGTCGTTATATGTTTTATCGGCGTTATTTGATGTAACTTGGTTGTTTTATGGGTTGGAAAATTTCCAAAGCGTTGTTGTTAAAAATACAGTTGTAAAGATAACGCAGTGTATTTTGATTTTTACATTAATTAAGAATCCGAGTGACTTGTGGATATATACATTAATAGTCGCAGCAGGAACATTAGGTGGACAGTTAGTAATGATACCGCAAGCGATTCAAATTATTAAACCTATAAAATTTGGAAAAGAAGATGTTAAGCAACATATAAAACCGTTGTTGGTGTTTTCAATTGCAGTAATTGCATCCACAATGTATACAGTTTTTGATAAAACATTACTAGGACTATTAACAAATAAAGATAATGTGGCTTTTTATGAATATTCTAATAAAATAATAAATGTTCCCAAAATGTTAGCCGTTGTTATAGGAACGGTTATGTATCCAAGGGCTTGTAAGATGGCAGCATCAGGTAACACAAAGGGACAAAAGAAATATATGAGATACTCATTTTTATTTACATCTATGATAAGTATGGCAGCAATATTTGGACTTATATCAGTAGCAAATGACTTTGCTGTTATTTATTTTGGTAAATCGTTTGCAATATGCGGAAAAGTTATGATGGTTATGTCACCTCTTGTATATATTATCGGTACTGGAGATGTAATAAGATCTCAGTATATGATTCCAAATAAAATGGATATTCAATACAATGTTTGTATAGTTTTAAATGCAATTGTTAATCTAATAATAAGTTTACTTTTAATACCTAAATTAGGTATATATGGAGCAATAATTGGTACTACATCAGCAGAAATTTTTGGATTGATGATTCAAATGATATTGTGTAGAAAATTTATTGAATTTGGTGATATAGTAAAATCGTTAATACCATTTGCAATTATAGGAACTGTAATGACTATAATAATAAAGATTATAAGTAAAATTTTGACAAGTTCTATACGAGGGTTACTTGTAGAAGTGTTAATAGGCGGATGCGTATATATTTTCGGATGCTTGTTATATTTCGTAATATTTGAAAAAGATATATCAAATGTTATATTAAAAAAATTGAGGATTATAAAATGAAACTACTTTCCACCAAACTCTCTACTCACCTTCTTGAACCTGCCGTCATTCCTGATGTTCGTGGTTGGTTCCAGGTGGCGTTTAGTATAGAGGAATTACACAAACTTAATATTCCTTTTAACTCAGTTTACCAGCTGAACCATTCTTATACAGAGCATAAGGGTGTTGTTAGAGGTCCTAATTACCAGATGAGACCCTATAATCAGGCTAAGGTTATTCGAGTGGTTAAAGGTGCTATCTATTCTGTGGGAATTGATATTGATCCTGAAAGCGAGAATTACGGGCATTCTGTGGGTTTTTATTTATCAGCAGAGAATAAGTATCTTATGTACGTTCCTAACACGTATGCCCATGGATTTACGTCTTTAGAGGATGATACAGAGATTGAATACTTTACAGATAACGTGTATTGCTATGAAGCGGCTAAAAGCTTTAGATTCGATGATAAGGCCCTTATAGACGAAAGTGGGGCACAGGGGATAGACTGGACTATGGGAGGCAAAGTGAATCTTAATCTTTCTATTAGGTCAGACAAGAATTCTAATGCACCGGATTTTAAGTATTGTGAATTTTAATTAAGATAAACAAAGAACTTCTTAACAGCATAATATATGCTACTAAGAAGTTCTTTTATTTTTATGAACAGTAAAACATTTTATACCATTCTGCGAATTTTCTTAATCCATCCCTAAGCTTTGTGCTTGGTTTGAAGCCAAAGTCTCTTTCTAGGGCTGTCGTATCAGCATATGTAACTGGTACATCACCAGGTTGCATTGCTACTAGTTTTTTATGACTTTCAAAGTCGTAATCCTCAGGAAGAACCTTTGCTCTTACAAGTTCTTGTTGAAGGATGTCCACAAAGTCAAGTAGATTCTCTGGTTTGTTATTGCCAATGTTATAGATAGAATATGGTGGGATAGGAAGTCCATCCTCGCCGTCCTTTCTCTCAGGTGGTGCCTGCATTACCAGAGTTACACCGTGAACGATATCATCTATGTAGGTAAAGTCTCTTTGGCAATTGCCGTAGTTAAATATCTGGATTGTCTCTTCCTTTAATAACTTATTTGTAAAGCCAAAGTATGCCATATCAGGTCTTCCTGCGGGACCGTATACTGTGAAGAACCTTAGACCTGTTGATGGGATATTATATAGTTTTGAATATGCGTGAGCCATAAGCTCGTCGCTTTTTTTAGTTGCTGCATACAATGAAACTGGGTTGTCCACCTTGTCATCAGTGCTATAAGGTATTTTTTTATTGGTGCCGTATACAGATGAAGAAGATGCATACACTAAGTGTTCTACACCCTTATTTCCATTGTCATAGCTGTGTCTACAGGCTTCTAATATATTGTAAAATCCAATGAGGTTGGACTGAATATAGGCATCTGGGTTGGCGATGGAATATCTTACTCCAGCCTGGGCACCTAGATTTACCACAATATCTGGATTGTATTTGGTAAATATATCATCAATGGTACTTTTATCTGCTAAATCGCCTTTTACAAATGTATATGATGATTCGGGATGCGCATCCACACATTTATCTATTTCTTTCATACGCCATTTTTTTATATTTACATCGTAGTAGTCATTTACATTATCAAGTCCAATGATGTCAACTGGTGATTGAGTTTTTAAAAGCTCCAGTACCAAGTTGCTGCCAATAAATCCTGCAGAACCAGTGATAAATATAGTTTTGTTTTGTAAATTGATTTTGTTCATTGTATATTCTCCTAATGAAGTACGTATTAATCTCTTTTGAAAATATCTCTGGTATATACTTTGTCTGCTACATCATCAAGACATGTATCATATCTGTTTGCTATGATTGCCTGGCTTAGTTTTTTGAATTTTTTAAGGTCGTTCACTACTTCTGAACCAAAGAAGGTTGTTCCGTTTTCCAAAGTTGGTTCGTAGATAATTACTGTAGCTCCCTTGGCTTTGATTCGTTTCATAACTCCTTGGATTGATGATTGGCGGAAGTTGTCAGAGTTGCTTTTCATTGTTAAACGATATACGCCAATGACTACTTCGTGTTCTTTGTTAGGATCCCAGTTGCTGTTCTCTCCATATGCACCGGATAATTCAAGGATTCTATCTGCAATGAAGTCTTTTCTTGTTCTGTTAGATTCTACAATGGCAGATATCATGTTCTGAGGTACATCCTGGAAGTTTGCCAGGAGCTGCTTGGTATCCTTTGGTAGGCAGTAGCCGCCATATCCGAAGGATGGATTGTTGTAGTGGGTTCCGATACGAGGATCTAGGCACACGCCGTCTATGATTTGCTGAGTGTTAAGACCTTTAGTTTCTGAATAGGTATCCAATTCGTTAAAGTATGATACACGAAGCGCCAGATAAGTATTGGCAAATAGCTTGACAGCCTCGGCCTCTGTAAATCCCATGAATAGCGTTTTTACGTCTTTCTTTATAGCACCCTGTTTAAGTAACTTTGCAAATGTCTCTGCCTTTTCTCTTGTAGCTTCATCGCAGGATACGATGATTCTGGAAGGATAAAGGTTATCATACAATGCCTTGGATTCTCTAAGAAATTCAGGACTGAAGATTATATTGTTAGTATTGTATTTTTTTCTGACAGATAAAGTGTAGCCGACAGGTATTGTTGATTTTATAATCATGGTTGCCTTTGGATTTACTTTTAATACAAGTTCGATAACAGCTTCCACAGCAGAGCAGTCAAAGAAGTTCTTTTTGCTGTCATAGTTGGTTGGCGCTGCGATGATTATGTAATCAGCATTTGCGTAAGCACTTTCTCCATCTAATGTAGCTGTAAGATCTAGATCTTTTTCAGCCAAATATTTTTCTATATAATCGTCCTGAATAGGGGATTTTTTGTTGTTAATTAACTCCACCTTTTCTGGAATTATATCTACCGCTGTAACATGGTTGTGCTGGGCAAGAAGTGTTGCCAAAGAAAGGCCTACATAGCCAGTACCAGCTACTGCGATATTATATTTTTTCATTGGTGTGCTGTCGGTTGAATCAGAAGCTCCCTCTACAAAAAGATTAGTTAAATCGAAGTCAAGGACTTCGGCAAGCTTCTCCAACTGGTTAATAGTTGGTGTGTATTCTAAATTCTCAATGCGACCAATCATAGAACGATTGATGCCGGTAAACTCAGATAAACGAGCCTGAGTAAGGTTCAATTCCTTGCGCTTTGCAGAGATAGTATCTGCAAGAAGCTGGTTAGATAATTTTTTCATGGTAACCTCTCATATAATTAATGATGTTTTAAATAGCATCGACCAGCTATTTGTTATGAATAGATTATACAGTATGATATTGTGAATAGCAAGAGAGAGGAGGTTTAATGGCGCAAAAAAAAAGCAGCCCTACATTGGTCATTTCCAATGCTGGGCTGCTTTTTAGCTTTTAGCTTCGATTTACATTTTCATTTTTATGATTATGAAAGACTTGTTACGTTTCCGTTTGAGATTCCGTATGTTCCAGCTGTTACATAGTAGTTAGCACCGTTTCTGCTATCCCACCAGTTGTTTCCGTTGTTGAAACATACCTGTGCACCTGACTGTGTGCCAAGGTCGATTGTATACATCCATTTATATCCGTTGCGGTTGCTTGACTTCATTGCAACACCAGGAACGTTTGTCCATGAACCGTTGTTTACACAGTAGTGGATGTTAGCGTTGCTCCATGAGCTATTGTTGTAATATACAGTAACTGTGTTTGAATTCTTAACAACATACTGGATTGAAGTAGATGTTGTAACTCCGTTAAATGAACTAAAGATTGCTGTTAATGTATATGTACCTGCTTCAGTTGGTGTCCATGTTGCAGTTGCCACGTTATTTGATACTGAAGTATCTAATGATTTTGTTGTGGTTCCGTTATTCACAGTAAAGCTGTATGAGTTATATGGATCCGGCTGGAAATTTTTAAACGATGCTGAAAGTGTAATTGCTGTATTAACATTCTGTGGTGATGCCACGCTTGTTGTAAAGTAATCAAACATTTCGCCTTCTACAACATAGTTGTTAATAACGTCTGTTGCTACATTTCCATTAGTATCTTTAACTTCAACTTCGATTGTGTATGTTCCAGCAGTATATGGTGTCCAGTTATAGTAGTTGTATGAGGTATTTGAATTACCGTATCCAATAGTTTTGGCCTCGCCTGCTGGATATATGTAATATGTATATGTTGCAGGTGTTCCGTTTGCTGTTGCTACGGAAATCTTTGTTGTGTTATATTTTCCACCAACTGCTTTATCAACAGTTACGTCTGCTGTGAATTCAAGGTCAAGCTCTGTAACATTTCCGTTTGAGATTCCGTATGTTCCGGTTGTTACATAGTAGTTAGCGCCGTTTCTGCTATCCCACCAGTTGTTTCCATTGTTGAAACATACCTGAGCACCTGACTGCTCACCAAGGTCAATTACATATTTCCATGTATATCCGCTGATATCGCTGGCAGACATTGTAACACCAGGAACGTTTGTCCATGATCCGTTGTTTACACAGTAGTGAATGTTTGCATTGCTCCATGAGTTGTTCTTATAGTAAACAGTTACTGTGTTACTTTCGTCAGCTACATTAATTGTAATTGTCTCTGTATCTGACTGTCTGAGGTAATCGCTTACTGAGAATGAAATTTCATATGTACCTGCCTCTTCAGGTGTGAAGCTGGCTGTGTATTCTGTTGAGCTGCTGTAAATAGGAATTGTTGATGTTGCTCCATTATGCTTTATTGTAAATGTTCTTGAGTTATATCTGTACATTGCTTCGTTAGCAACTACAGCTGTAAGGTTGATTGTTTCGTTTACTTTATATTTTCCACTTGCAGTTGTGGCTGTTAAGCTTTCAATATTTAAACCGGCTACATAGTAGTTGTCAATTGTCTGTCTGATTGTCTGGTTTGTTTCTGTATCTGTGATGTCAACATAAAGTGTGTTGTTACCGACTAATTCACACGAACCTGCATATGCATCTTCTGATGGATATGCAAGATTTACTGAAACTGATGATTCAGTTGTATTTTCGCAATTTGGGAAAACTAATGTTTTTCCGTTGTGGATTGCTCCATATGTATATGTATAATTTCCGCTTCCGCCGTATGCTGATGCTGTTAATGTAACTCTATCAAGGATTGTAGGTGCATTGTTAGATACTGTAAAACCGTTTCCTCTAAAACTAGCCTCCTGGAAGCTGTATGTTTTGCTGTTGCCATTAATCTGAGCGTTATCAGGTGTTATATCGTATAAAACGTTGTCACCTGCTTCAATGTAAGCATTTTCTAAAACTATCGGGTAGCTGTCACTTGAATTGTCAGATATAGCCACTTTCCAGGTGTAGTCCTTTACATTATCCTTTGTAATGGAAGTAAAAACGTTATTAAGGTCATATGTTATAGTTCCCGAAGAAGCATCTTCTGAACCATTTAATGCATAAGGAAGATAGTTTCTTGTGTTTGTTGTTAAAAAAGAAGCGGAATTTACAAAGTTTCCGTTTGAATTGTATTGATATACATATATTCTAAGCTGATTTCTTCTTGCTGTATTAAGAGTTAGTACCATGTTTACATCGGATGCCTTATCTTCGCTTTCAACAGATCTAACTGCCAATGAATACATAGACGGAACTCTATTACTGTTGTTGACGCCAACTGATGATGTGGAGTTAAGTGAGTCATATGATATCCAAATATATCCATTATTACCCCAATCATCGCCCCATGAGTTAGCTGTCTTAAAAGCACCTCTTTCACCGGTTTCTATTGTTCCGTTACCGTTAAGATCGCAGTAAATGTTATCGTCATATCCTACGATAGTCATTCTGTGTGATGATGAAGCTGATGCTGAACTTGCAACCATTGATTCTCCGCTATGAGCTGAGCCGGAAGGGAGTGTTTTATACTTCCAGTTTCTGGTATTTGTTGTAAATGTTATAACATATCCGTTGTTGAGGTATTCTTTTATAGTATTAAGGTCTTCATCGGTTGGTGAAGAAATATCACCTGAGATGTCGAAAAATGTGTAATTTGAAAGTCTGTTATGTGAAGCTTCTTCCCAGATGGATTTTTCAGGGAACCATGTTTTACACATGTTTTCATATGTGTAGCTTTCAAAATCAGCAGAACTCATAGCGGGAGTACCGATTTCTTTTAATCTGTCCATAGCATATGCTGCATTTGAACCACCATTTGAAACTTTGATTTTGTTATAAATAAATGCCGGTGACATTACATTGTCTGATGTTGCTTCTATGTCAAGTGCCTTACATCTTTCATATGTAAAAGCATAGTAAACTTCTGCAAAACTTGTACATGAACCGATATATGACTGATTTCCAATCGCAGGAAAATATTTTGTAGCACTAAGGTCTACTGAAGATGGATAATTACCGGCTGCATCTGCAGTAGGTAAGTCTAAGTTTTCCTGATATTCTTCAACGTCATCTGCAATAGCTTCGTTGAAGGCTTCTTCTGTTACAGCGTACTCAGACTCTGCAATAAGTTCCTCAGCAGTTGCATCTGTGTCTGTCAAATCACCATTTGCATACTGGTCTAAGTTAACTGTCTCCTGTTCTGTAGTATCGGCTTTTGTCTTATAAGACGCGCCTGTGAATACTGATGCTGCCATTGCTGATGATAAAAGCAATGCCATAAAACGTTTTTTCATAGAAAAATGTTTTCTCATTTAAAGATCTCCTATCCCATATATAATTATTGTTGTGGTCCCTACCACAACAGTTGTTGATTATAAATGGAAGATTATATTATTTTCAATAGTAAAATTTTAAATTTGGAGATGTGCATAAAGGATTTTAAATTTGTTTTTTTTTATTGGTAAAAGTGTTTATAAGAAAAAACCCCGTCCGGACTTTATCCGACGGGGCTTAAAAATGTGTTGATTTTTAGTTTTTTATGAAAGTGTTGTTACGCTTCCATTTTCTATTCCATATACGCCTGATGAGACATAGTAGTTTGATCCATTCTGACTATCCCACCAATTGTTTCCGTTGTTGAAACATACCTGTGCACCGGATTCATCGCCTAAATCAATAGTATACATCCATGTGTATCCGCTGCGGTCACTTGATGTCATTGCAACACCAGGAACGCTTGTCCATGAACCGTTGTTTACACAGTAGTGGATGTTAGCGTTGCTCCATGAGCTGTTGTTGTAATATACAGTTACTGTGTTGGAATCTGTAATGACGTATTCCATTGAAGTGGTGTAACTTACCCCACTAAATAATGTAAATATCGCTGTCAATGTGTATGTACCGGCTTTAGTTGGTGTCCATGTTGCTGTAGCTACGCCATTTGATTTTGTCGTAGGTAAATAAGTAGTTGTTGTGCCATCGCTTACTGTGAATCTAAATGAGTTGTATGGATCATCCTGGTAGTTTATGAATTTTGATGTAAGTACAATTGCTGTATTAACAGACTGTGGTGAGGAAACATTTGCTGTAAAGTACTCAAACTGCTCACCCTCAACTACGTATTCTTCTATAATATCTGTGGCTACATTTCCCTTATCATCTGTAACTTCAACCTCGATAGTATATGTTCCTGATGAATATGGTATCCAGCTGTAAGTATTACTTGTGCTATTAGGTGAACCAAATCCTACGGATCTTGTCTTGCCTGCTTCATAGATGTAGTATGTGTATGTTGCTGGTGTTCCATTCGCTGTCTCTACTGTAAATGATGATGTGTTGTATTTTCCACCAACCTCCTGGTCTGCTGTCAATGTTGCTGTGAATTCAAGATCTAACTCTGTAACTGTGCCATCCTTGATGCCATATGTTCCTGCTGTCACATAATAGTTTGCACCATTTCTGCTATCCCACCAGTTGTTTCCATTGTTGAAACATACCTGTACGCCGCTTTCTGTTCCAAGGTCGATTTCATATTTCCATGTGTATCCGTCTATATCGCTTTCTTCCATTGCAACGCCGGGAACGCTTGTCCACGAACCGTTGTCTACACAGTAGTGAATGTTTGCATTGCTCCATGAGTTGTTGTTATAGTAAATAGTTGCGATGCTATTTTCAGGAACAACTGTGATTGAAATAGTTGATGTTGCACTCTGGCCAATGTAATCGCTGATTGTATATGTTATATCGTATGTTCCTGTCTCTGTTGGTGTAAATGAATCTGAGTATCCTGTTGAAGATGAATCTACTGTAAGTGTTGTAGTCGCTCCGTTATGTGTGTAAGAAAATACTCTTGGGTTGTATCTATAAGTTGCCTCATTTTCTACAGTTACGGCAAGGTCTACCGGCTCGCCAACAACATATCTTCCACTGTCTGTTGTTGCTGTAAAGCTTGTTATTTTCAAGCCTTCAACTTCGTAATCTTCAATTGTCTGTCTGATTGTTTCATTTGTCTCAGTATCTGTGATGTCTACGTATAGTGTGTTATTTCCTACCAACACTGCTGAACCTGCATAAAATTGTGTGTCCGGATATGACAATTTTACTGATACTGACGATGAAGTTGTATTTTCACAATATGGAAATACATATGTTGTTCCATCATGGATTGCTCCATATGTGTATGTATAGTTTCCACTTCCACCTTTTGCGGATGTGCTTAATGTAACTGTGTCTGTAATACCTGGTGCATCGTCTGACACCTCAAATCCATCTGCTCTCAAGGCAGCTTTCTTAAATCTATATTTTTTTGAACTGTTGTTAATTGAAGTGTTGTCGATTGTTACATCGTAGATGATATTCTTACTTGTTTCGATATATGCATCTTCTAATGTGACTGTATAGTCATCATTATAATTATCGCATATAGTCACTGACCATTTGTACTCATCTACATTTTCTTCTGTAATGGAGTCTCCAAATAGGTTATTCAAATCATATGTGATTGTTCCTGATGTTGATGATGTGTTTCCATCCAACGCATACTCAAGATAGTTGTATCCGTAAAGTGGATATGTGTAGGCTGATCTTGTATTGCCATTTGCATCAGTGCATGTTACATATATTCTTGCGTATTTTCTATTTGCTGTGTTAAGTGTTGTTACAAGGTTTACATTTGATGCCTTTGATTCACTATCCACACTTCTTACAGCAAATGAATACATTGAGCGCATTCTGTTACTATTTGTCACGCTTGCTGCTGATGTGTAGTTCATTGAATCGTAGGAAACCCAGATATATCCATTATTCTTATATGATGTTCCCCATGAGTTTGCTATCTTAAACGCACCTCTCTCAGAATCCTCAATTGTTCCGTTGCCATTAAGGTCGCAGTAAATATTATCGTCATATCCTACAATTGTCATTCTGTGTCCGCCACTTGCTGAACTTGCTGATTTAACAATGTATTCGCCACTATGCGAAGATCCTGAAGGTATTGTTGTATAATTCCATCCTAATACTTTTGATGAAAATGTTATAAGATAGCCTTCGCTAAGGTATTTCTTGAATGATTCCAAATCTTCATCATCTATTGATGAGATTGTGCTTGGGTTATTAATATATGTATAGCTTGCAATTCTATTTTCTGAAGCTTCCTCCCAAATATCTTTCTCAGGGAACCATGTTTTACAAGCAGCCTCTGATGAATAACTTTCAAAATCTGCTGTATTCTTTGAAGGTGCACCTACTTTTGAAAGGTTCTCTAACGCTGCATCATAATAAGTTCCACCAGTAGGTACCTTTATATGATTGTAAACAAATGCCGGCGACATTATATTGTCCCCAGTTGCCTCTATATCAAGAGCCTTACATCTTTCATATGTAAATGCATAGTAAACTTCTGCAAAACATACGCAAGATCCAATGGATTTCTGATTGCCAATAGCTGGGAAATACTTTGAAGTACTTAAATCTACTGAAGAAGGGTAGTCACTGTCAGTATCAGCATCTGTGTTGTCGGTGTCCATATTTGCCTCGTCATCGCTGTCTGTTTCGTCGTTGTTGATACCAAGGCGTTCCTGGTATTCTTCGACGTCGTCTGCAATAACCTCGTCAAATTCTTCTTCAGCCACTGCATACTCTGAATTGCTAATAAGTCTTTCTACTGATGTGTTAGCTGGTGTCAAATCTCCTGTTGCAAACTGACTAAACTCATCAGTTGTTGTTTGCTCTGCGGCATTAGTCTTTTCTGTAAAAGTCATACCCAAAAGACCAGAGCTTACCATTGCTGTGCTTAAAAGCAATGATGTAAAACGTTTTTTCATAGAAAAATGTTTTTGCATAAAAAATCTCCTATCTAGTATATTCTCTCGTTGTGTAAGTCAGCACAACAGTTACACATTATACAGATAGGAGTTAATTATTTCAAGTTATCGTCAATTGTTTAGTTGTTCCAAGACATATACAACTTCCCCGTTTTCTTTTAGTGTTAGAGTATTTGTATCGGCATCATATAAAAGAAGCTGGTTGTTATTCTTATTAATTGTAAAAGTAGTATTATCTTGTTTTTGTATAGTTATGTCCTCATTTCTCACAAGCTCGTCATTTTCATAAATCTTTAAGTTTCCCTTGTTGTTCTTAATTTTAATAATGCATCTCGAGGAATCCTCAATAGCCGCATAGCTTCCATCAATTGAATAAGAACTATAGTTAACAAAGTAATATACAAATATTCCCAAGGCAATTAACAAAACAATAGTAGCAATCACCCCAATAGTAATAGCCTTCTTCCTATTATCAGCAGCTTCCATTATTTCTAGTTGTTGTTTGGTAGGCCTCTTTGACTGTTGATTTATAGGCCTCTTTGGCTGTTGATTTATAGGCCTCTTTAACTGTTGATTAGTAGGTTTCTTTGCTTGTTGATTTATAGGCCTCTTTGACTGTTGATTAGTAGACTTCTTTGTTTGCTGGTTAGCAGGTCTCCTTGATTGTTGTTCGGTAGGTCTCTTTGATTGTTGACCTCTTTGACTATTGGCTTGGCGAGGCTGAATCTGCTTTGCACTACTAGTCTTTCCTTGGGATTTTTTATTCTTTAGTTTATTGGAAGGTACATTAGCATTACATGCAAAACAAGCCAGTGCACCATCTGGAATCTCTTTTCCACAATTATGACACTTCATATGAAACGCTCCAATTCTTTATTTGTAATAATTATATTATAAGGAATTTTTTGTGTCCACTTTTATGGAGGATACAAAACCTCTAGTTATGCTACAAAAACTAGGCAAGCCATCTGGAAGCTAAAATCAAAGACAGTAGGTTAGTTATGATGGCTGGCACTATGTTGAGAATTAGCTTGTACAGCATTATAGGGAAAACCACTAATTATACTGTATTGCACTATGTTGAGAATTAGCTTGTTTTGTGACGTGTACAGCATTATAGGGAAAACCTCTAATTATACTGTATTGCTCTATGTTGAGAATTAGCTTGTACAGTATTATAGGGAAAATCTCTAATTATACTGTATTGCTCTATTCTTAGAAGAAGTGAGAGTACAGTATATTAGCCAAAACTTCTTGATATGCTGTAATGTCTAAATTTATTGAGATAATTTGAATCCAACTTAAACAGTAGATTTGGAAAAAATTCATGATATGCTGTACAATTTTGAATTTAGCCATGTGGAAGCTTTTCTTGAGAACAGTAAAATTTCAAAAAACTCATGATGTGCTGTAAACCAAGGCAAGCCACTCCCCCCCCAAGGCAAGCCCCTCCCCAAGGCAAGCCACTAACCTCCATTTGCATAGTTAATTAAGATAGAGTAGAATAAAGCAGATATATAGAAAGAAGGAATAAATTATGAATCTTGACCCAATGAAAATAATGAAAGTAAAAAAAGCTAAAGATACTTTTGTGGAGAATCATCCAAAGTTTCTGCTATTTTTGGGAGCTGTGAAACAGCAGGCGTTGGTAGAGGGAACCGTAATGGCCATTACAGTGACTACTCCGGATGGAAGAAAAATAGAATCTAACATAAAGTTACAGGCTTCTGATATTGAAGCTATGAATGAAATATTGGGTTAAATTGTACTTAATAAAATACAATTCTAATTATGTTTTTTTGTTTTTTATGATTGCATTCTTTTTGTAAATACATTATTATAGTTCTTGCTGTGACATGATAGCGTTGAAGCGTGAGGTTGCTGCATTGATTGCAGGTTTTCCGTGGAGCGAATGTCAAGTTAGGAAACTGACGGCAAGTCACTGTACTAGGTAAATCGTCCACTAGATGTGGAAACAACGTGTAAGTTGCTCTTTTTTTATTAACCCAACTGAGCGACACACACGGAAACGTGTACAGTCACCGCTTGTCGTACTGATTTCAAAAGTACGAAAAGGAGGCGACTTTTTTTATGGCAAAAGAAGTTATGAGAATCACATTGAAAGCTTACGATCACAAATTAATCGATCAGTCAGCTGGAAAGATCATCGAGACTGTTAAGAAGGCAGGAGAGAAGGTTAGCGGACCAGTACCTCTTCCAACAAAGAAGGAAGTAGTTACAATCTTGAGAGCCGTACATAAGTACAAAGATTCTAGAGAACAGTTCGAGCAGAGAACTCATAAGAGACTCATCGATATCGTATCACCATCAGCAAAGACAGTTGATGCGTTGACAAGATTAGAGATGCCAGCAGGTGTCTATATCGATATCAAGATGAAAGGCAACAAGTAATTAGCAAGTAATCCTGAAGGGTTTAGATATAGAAGCAACACTCCTAAAATATAGTGTTCCACTTATATTTGGCTGTTCTAGGATGTTTCCACTTATTACCTATAAATAAGAGGAAACCGCTGTAGATTAAACCAGGAGGTAAAGAAAGATGAAGAAAGCTATATTAGCTACAAAAGTCGGAATGACTCAGATCTTCAATGAAGACGGTGTTTTAACACCAGTTACTGTACTCCAGGCTGGACCATGCTACGTTACTCAGGTAAAGACAGTAGATAAAGATGGTTATAGCGCAGTACAGGTAGGTTATGTTGACAAGAGAGAAAAATTAGTTAACAAACCACTTAAAGGAATGTTCGATAAGGCAGGCGTTTCTTACAAGAGATATGTAAGAGAGTTCAAGCTTGAGAACGCAGAAAGCTTTAATTTAAATGATGAAATTAAAGTAGATCAGTTCGAGGTTGGCGATAAGATCGACGCAACTGCAATCACAAAAGGAAAAGGCTTCCAGGGTGCTATTAAGAGACATGGACAGTCTAGAGGACCTATGGCTCATGGTTCTAAGTACCATAGACATGCAGGTTCAAACGGTGCTTGTTCTGATCCAAGTAAGGTATTCAAAGGAAAGAGAATGCCTGGACATATGGGATCTAAGCAGGTAACAATTCAGAACCTTGAGGTTGTTAGAGTTGATGCTGAGAACAATCTGCTTTTAGTAAAAGGTGCAGTTCCTGGACCTAAGAAAGCATTAGTAACTATCAAAAACACAGTGAAAGCTGCTAAATAGGTATAGGAAAGGAGGAACAACACAATGGCAAAAGTATCCGTATTCAACATGGAAGGAAACGAAGTTGGAGATATCGAGCTTGCTGATTCAATCTTTAATGTAGAAATCAACGAGCATTTAGTACATATGGCTGTAGTAAGTCAGCTTGCTAACAACCGTCAGGGCACACAGAGTGCAAAGACTCGTTCAGAAGTTAGCGGTGGCGGAAAGAAGCCTTGGAGACAGAAAGGAACTGGTCATGCAAGACAGGGTTCTACAAGATCTCCACAGTGGACTGGTGGTGGAGTAGTATTCGCACCAAAGCCAAGAGATTATTCAATGAGTCTTAATAAGAAAGAGAAGAGAATTGCTCTTAAGTCAGCTCTTACATCAAGAGTTCAGGAAGGCAAATTCATCGTAATCGATTCTCTTAAATTAGATGAGATTAAGACAAAGGCATTAGTTAACACACTTAATAGCCTTAACGTAAACAAAGCATTAGTTGTTCTTAATGAAAATGATGCAAATGTTGTTAAGTCAGCAAAGAACATCCCAGATGTAAAGGCTGCATTAACAAACACAATAAATGTTTACGATATTTTGAAATATGACACAGTAGTAATTGACAAAGCTGCTGTTGAAACTATCGAGGAGGTGTATGCATAATGGCAAATATTCAATATTATGATGTAATCCTTAAGCCAGTCATCTCTGAGAAGAGCATGAACGAAATGACAGATAAGAAATATACATTTTATGTTCATCCAGATGCAAACAAGACAATGATTAAAGAAGCAGTTGAGAAAATGTTCGCTAATACAAAGGTTTCAAAGGTAAATACAATGAACCTTGACGGAAAAGAAAAAAGAAGAGGCAGAACATCAGGAAAGACTGCTAAGAGAAAGAAAGCCATTGTTCAGTTAACTGCAGATAGTGCTGATATCGAGATTTTCGAAGGACTATAAAATAAGTTAACGGATTAATTAAATATACGCAGGAAAAGCGTGATAATAAACATTCTGAAAGGAGATACAACAATGGGAATTAAGACTTTTAAGCCTTATACACCTTCAAGAAGAAACATGACAAGTCTTGACTTCAGTGAGATTACAAAATCAACACCTGAGAAATCACTTACAGTTTCTTTAAAGAAGAATTCTGGACGTAATAACCAGGGTAAGATAACAGTTAGACACCATGGTGGCGGATCTAGAAGAAAATATAGAATTATAGATTTTAAGAGAAAGAAAGATGGTATTCCAGCAACAGTAACAGCTATCGAATACGATCCAAATAGAACAGCAAACATCGCACTTTTAACATATGCAGATGGTACAAAGGCATATATCCTTGCTCCTAACGGATTAAAGGTTGGCGCTGTAGTATCAAACGGCGAGAATGCTGAAATCAAAGTTGGTAACTGCTTACCATTAGCAAACATCCCAACTGGTACAGAAGTACACAATATTGAGCTTTATCCAGGTAAGGGCGGACAGTTAGTTCGTGCAGCTGGAAACTCAGCACAGCTTATGGCTAAGGAAGGAAAATATGCAACATTAAGACTTCCTTCAGGAGAAATGAGAATGGTTCCAATCAACTGCCGTGCAACAATCGGAACAGTTGGAAACATTGAGCATGATCTTGTAAATGTTGGTAAAGCTGGACGTAAGAGACATATGGGTATCAGACCTACAGTTCGTGGTTCTGTTATGAACCCTAATGATCATCCACACGGTGGTGGTGAAGGTAAGACTAGCATTGGTCGTCCAGGTCCATGTACACCTTGGGGCAAACCTGCACTCGGTCTTAAGACAAGAAAACAGAAAGCTTCAGACAAGTTGATCGTTAGAAGAAGAAACGGCAAATAATAAAGGAGGTAACCTATGGCTCGTTCATTAAAGAAAGGTCCATTCGCAGACGAGAGTCTGTTAAAGAAAATAGACGCTATGAATAAGGCAGGCGAGAAGTCAGTTATTAAGACATGGTCTCGTCGTTCAACAATTTTCCCTACAATGGTTGGACATACAATAGCAGTTCATGATGGAAGAAAGCATGTACCTGTATATGTAACAGAAGACATGGTAGGACACAAACTCGGTGAGTTCGTAGCAACAAGAACTTATAGAGGTCATGGAAAAGACGAGAAGAAGTCTAGATAATTATGATATTGAAAGGAGGTCAAATTCATGGCTAAAGGACATAGATCCCAGATCAAAAGAGAAAGAAATGAAAATAAAGATACTAGACCATCAGCTACATTATCATACGCTAGAGTATCAGTTCAGAAAGCATGTTATGTATTAGATGCCATTAGAGGTAAGGATGTTACTACTGCATTAGGTATCGTAGCATACAACCCAAGATATGCATCATCACTTATAGAGAAGTTATTAAAATCAGCTATCGCAAATGCTGAGAACAATAACGGCATGAGCGCTGACAATCTTTATATTGCAGAGTGCTATGCAAACCAGGGTCCAATTATGAAGAGAATTAGACCAAGAGCACAGGGTAGAGCATATAGAATCGAGAAGAGAATGAGTCACATCACAATCGTTCTTGATGAGAAAGCAGCTCAGTAATAAACCTGATAAGGAAATGCGATAAATACTCAAATATGCGTTTCCGTAGAATTTGAAAGGAGATACAACATGGGACAGAAAGTTAATCCTCACGGCCTTAGAGTCGGAGTAATTAAAGACTGGGACTCAAAATGGTATTCAGAAACAGATTTCGCTGATAATCTTGTAGAAGATAATAAAATCAGAAAATACCTTAAGAATAAGTTATACAGCGCTGGAATTTCAAAGATTGAAATTGAAAGAGCAGCTGGTAGAGTAAAAGTTATAGTTTATACAGCTAAGCCAGGTATCGTAATCGGTAAAGGCGGAGCAGAAATAGAGAAAGTTAAAGCTGAAGTTCAGAAACTTTCTACAAGCAAAGTTCTTATTGATGTCAAGGAAGTTAAGAGACCTGACAAGGATGCACAGCTTGTTGCTGAGAACATCGCTTCACAGCTTGAGAACCGTGTATCATTCAGAAGAGCAATGAAATCTTCAATGTCTAGAGCAATGAAGAGTGGAATTAAAGGAATCAAGGCAAGCTGTGCAGGCCGTCTTGGTGGAGCAGATATGGCTCGTAGAGAAACTTACAACGAAGGAACTATTCCTCTTCAGACATTACGTGCTGATATAGATTATGGATTCGCTGAAGCAGCAACAACTTATGGTAAAGTTGGTGTTAAAGTTTGGATCTATAAGGGCGAGGTACTTCCTACAGCAACTAAGGAAGGGAGCGATAAATAATGTTAATGCCAAAGAGAGTTAAGCGTCGTAAACAGTTCCGTGGATCTATGAGAGGCAAAGCCTTAAGAGGAAATAAGATCACAAACGGAGAGTTCGGCCTTGTAGCAACAGAACCAGCTTGGATTAAATCAAATCAGATCGAAGCAGCCAGAATCGCTATGACACGTTACGTTAAGCGTGGTGGTAAGGTTTGGATTAAAATATTCCCTGATAAGCCAGTTACAGCTAAGCCAGCTGAAACAAGAATGGGTTCAGGAAAAGGTAGCTTAGAGTACTGGGTAGCAGTAGTTAAACCAGGACGCGTTATGTTTGAGATAGCTGGTGTTCCAGAAGAAACAGCCAGAGAAGCTTTACGTCTTGCAATGCACAAATTACCTGTTAAGTGTAAGATTGCTTCTAGAGAGTCTTTAAACGCATCTGTAGAAGGCGGTGATAACAGTGAAAATTAATAAATATGTAGAAGATTTAAATACAAAATCAGCTGCAGAATTAAATGATGAATTAGTAGCTGCTAAAAAGGAACTTTTTAATTTAAGATTTCAGAACGCAACTAACCAGTTAGAGAATACAAGCAGAATTAAAGAAGTAAGAAGAAACATTGCTAGAATTCAGACTGTGATTGCACAGAAAGCTAACTAGGATAAATTTCCATAATCATTTGAAAGGAGGAATTAGTTGTGGCAGATAGAAACTTAAGAAAAACCAGAGTTGGTAAAGTAGTAAGTGATAAAATGGACAAAACGGTCGTAGTTGCAGTAGAGGATCATGTTAAGCATCCACTTTACAAGAAGATCGTTAAAAAAACATATAAATTAAAAGCACATGATGAGAATAATGAGTGCGGTATCGGTGATACTGTTAAAGTAATGGAGACAAGACCAATCTCTAAAGATAAGAGATGGAGACTTGTTGAAATCATCGAGAAGGCTAAGTAATTAGTAGAAAGGAGATATTATTATGATTCAACAGGAAACAAGACTTAAAGTTGCTGATAATACAGGCGCTAAAGAGTTACTTACGATCAGAGTAATGGGCGGTTCTACTAGAAGATATGCCAGCATTGGTGATGTCGTAGTTGCTTCAGTTAAAGATGCAACACCAGGCGGTGTTGTTAAAAAGGGTGACGTAGTTAAAGCCGTTATCGTTCGTTCAGTAAAGGGCGCACGTCGTAAAGATGGTTCTTATATCAGATTTGATGAGAACGCAGCAGTTATTATTAAAGATGATAAGACACCAAGAGGAACTCGTATATTTGGACCAGTTGCCAGAGAGCTTAGAGATAAGCAGTTTATGAAGATTGTATCTTTGGCTCCTGAGGTTTTATAGGAGGATTAAGATGGCAACAAATAAATTAAAGAAAGGCGATACAGTTAGAGTTATCGCTGGTAAAGATAAAGACAAAGAAGGAAAGATCCAGTCAATTAACGTTAAAGACAACACAGCAATCGTTGAAGGCGTTAATATGATAACAAAACATACAAAACCAAGCGCAGCTAATGCACAGGGTGGTATCGTTACTACAGAAGGACCTATCAACCTTTCAAATCTTATGTATGTTGTTGGTGGCAAAGTTACAAGAATTGGTTTTTCCGAGAAAGATGGAAAGAAAGTTCGTGTTGCTAAAGCAACAGGCGAAGTTATTGATTAATTAAGAGAGGAGGTCTAGAACATTGAGTAGACTTAAAGATACTTACAATAATGAAATCGTAGATGCGATGATGAAAAAGTTTGGTTACAAGAATGTTATGCAGGTACCAAAGCTTGACAAAATCGTTATAAATATGGGCGTTGGAGAAGCTAAAGACAACGCAAAGGTTCTTGATTCAGCTGTAAAAGATCTTGAGACAATCACTGGTCAGAAGGCTGTTTTAACAAGAGCTAAGAATTCAGTAGCTAACTTCAAAATCAGAGAAGGACAGGCTATTGGATGTAAAGTAACATTAAGAGGCGAGAGAATGTATGAGTTCGCTGATCGTTTGATCAACCTTGCATTACCTCGTGTACGTGACTTCAGAGGCGTTAATCCTAACGCATTTGATGGACGTGGAAATTATGCTCTTGGTATCAAAGAGCAGTTGATTTTCCCAGAAATCGAGTATGACAAAGTAGACAAGGTAAGAGGTATGGATGTTATATTCGTAACAACAGCAAATACTGATGAAGAAGCTCGTGAATTATTGACATTGTTCAATATGCCATTTCAGAAATAGTTAGGAGGAAAATCACATGGATAAAAGTGCTATGAAAGTAAAGCAGCAGCGTAAAGCAAAATTCTCTACACAGGAATATTCACGTTGTAGAATTTGCGGACGTCCACATGCTTATTTAAGAAAATATGGAATCTGCAGAGTATGTTTCCGTGAGTTAGCATACAAGGGCGAGATCCCAGGTGTTAAGAAAGCAAGTTGGTAATATAGATAAGTCAGAAAGGAGGACGTTTTTAAATGACAACTAATGATCCAATAGCAGATATGCTTACAAGAATCCGTAACGCTAATACTGCAAAACATGATATTGTAGATGTTCCAGCGTCTAAGATTAAAGTTTCTATAGCAGAAATCCTTCTTAATGAAGGTTATATAAAGAACTATGAACTCGTTGATAACGGTTCATTCAAAGATATCCGCATCACATTAAAATATGGTGCTGATAAGAACGAGAAAATCATTTCAGGAATTAAGAGAATTTCTAAGCCAGGTCTTCGTGTATACGCAGGCAAGGATGAACTTCCTAGAGTTCTTGGAGGATTAGGAATTGCAATTATTTCTACAAACCAGGGTGTTGTAACTGACAAAGAGGCTAGAAAGCTTCAGGTTGGTGGAGAAGTACTTGCATTTGTATGGTAATCAATTAATTAATATAAACTCAAATTAGGAGGTGCACGGCATGTCACGTATAGGAAGAATGCCTATCGCTATTCCAGCAGGTGTTACTGTTGATTTAGCAGAAAATAATAAAGTGACTGTAAAGGGACCAAAGGGTACTCTTGAAAGAGTATTACCTTCAGAGATGGAGATTAAGGTTGAAGGTGCTGAAGTTACAGTTTCAAGACCTAATGATCTTAAGAAAATGAAATCTCTTCATGGTCTTACAAGAACACTCATCTATAACATGGTAGTTGGTGTTACTGATGGATATGAAAAAACACTTGAAATCAATGGTGTAGGTTACAGAGCTCAGAAACAGGGTAAGAAATTAGTTCTTTCTCTTGGTTACTCTCATCCAGTAGAGATGGAGGATCCAGAAGGACTTGAGACAACTGTTGAAGGTAACCTCATTAAGGTTAAAGGTATTGATAAAGAAAAGGTTGGCCAGTATGCAGCAGAGATCAGAACTAAGAGAGCTCCAGAGCCATATAAGGGCAAAGGTATCAAATATTCTGATGAAGTTATCAGACGTAAAGTTGGTAAGACTGGTAAGAAATAATTGAAGGAGTGACAGACATGGTTAGTAAAAAATCAAGAACAGAAGTTCGTTTAAAGAAACATAGAAGATTACGTAATCGTTTCTCAGGTACAGCCCAGAGACCACGTTTATCTGTTTTCAGAAGTAATAATCATATGTATGCTCAGATTATTGACGATACAGTCGGCAACACTTTAGTATCAGCTTCAACATTAGACAAAGCTGTTAAGGCTGAAGTTGAAAAGACTAACAACGTTGATGCAGCAGCATATTTAGGAAAAGTTATCGCTGAGAAAGCATTAGATAAAGGAATCAAGACTGTCGTATTCGATAGAGGCGGATTTATTTATCAGGGTAAGATTAAGGCTTTAGCAGACGCAGCAAGAGAAGCCGGTTTAGAATTTTAATTCCAAAAGGAGGACAATTAGATGAAACGAGAAATAGTTGATGCTAGTCAGCTCGAATTGGAAGAAAAAGTTGTATCTATCAAGCGTGTTACAAAAGTTGTAAAAGGTGGACGTAACATGAGATTTGCGGCTTTAGTTGTTGTTGGCGATGGTCAGGGACATGTAGGCGCAGGTCTTGGTAAAGCAGCTGAAATTCCAGAAGCTATCCGTAAGGGTAAGGAAGCAGCTACAAAGCACCTTGTAACAGTTGCTATAGATAATAACTTAAGTATTCCTCATGATACAATTGCAAGATTCGGTGGAGCAGAAGTACTTCTTAAGAAAGCTCCAGAAGGTACTGGAGTTATCGCTGGTGGTCCAGCTCGTAACGTACTTGAACTTGCAGGTATTAAGAATATCCGTACAAAATCTTTAGGGTCTAACAATAAGCAGAACGTTGTATTAGCAACAGTTAAAGCTTTAGAGAGCATTAAGACTCCTGAAGAAGTAGCCAGACTTCGTGGTAAGTCAGTCGATGAAATTTTAGGCTAATAGGAGGAATAAAAAATGGCAGATAAGTTGAAGATTACACTTGTTAAGTCACCTATCGGCGCTATTCCAAAGCATAAAAAGACAGTTGAAGCTTTAGGTTTAAGAAAACTTAATAAGACTGTTGAAATGCCTGATAATGCAGCTGTAAGAGGTATGGTTGAACAGGTAAGACACTTAGTAAAAGTTGAAGAGATTTAATAAATAAACAAAATTAGAAGGAGGTGCGACATGGAATTATCTAATTTAAAACCTGCAGCAGGTTCAGTTCATAGTGATAATTTTAGAAGAGGTCGTGGTCATGGCTCTGGAAATGGAAAGACAGCTGGTAAGGGACATAAAGGTCAGAAGGCTCGTTCAGGAAGCCCAAGACTTGGTTTTGAAGGTGGCCAGATGCCTTTATATAGACGTATTCCTAAGAGAGGTTTCACTAACAGAAACACTAAAGTTATTGTAGGAATTAACGTTTCTGCTCTTGAGAGATTTGACAATGGAGCAGAGGTAACTGTTGAGAGTTTAATCGAAGCAGGAATCGTTAAGAATCCAAGAGATGGTGTTAAAATCCTTGGTAACGGCGAGCTTACAAAGAAGCTTACAGTTAAAGCAAATGCATTTAGCGAAGGTGCAAAGAGTAAGATTGAGGCACTTGGCGGAACCTGTGAGGTGATTTAATGTTAAAGACGGTTAGGGATGCATTTAAGGTCAAAGAAATTCGTCAAAGAATTTTCTATACTTTTTTGATGCTTATCGTGGTCAGAATTGGTTGTCAGATTCCATTACCTAACACAACAACAGAAACTATCAAATCAGTAACCGATGGTTTTAGTAATGGTGCACTTGGATTTTTCAATGCGATGACAGGTGGTTCTTTTGAACGTATGTCAATTTTCGCATTGAACATTACACCATATATTACGGCTACGATTATTATACAGCTCCTAACTATTGCGATTCCTAAGTTGGAAGAGCTTCAGAAAGAAGGAGAAGAAGGAAGAAAGGTAATCAACAAGATTACAAGAGTGTTAACTGTAGCACTTGCTATTCTTCAGTCAGCAGCCACAGCGCTTAGCTTTGGTAACAGAGGACTTTTTGGAGATAGAGCTACTATCAGCGAAAAGAAATTTGTATTATATATTGTTATTTCAGTAGCAGCTATGACAGCTAGTGCCGCATTCTTAATGTGGTTAGGTGAGCAGATTACTGAAAAGGGTGTCGGAAACGGAATTTCAATTATCCTCCTTATTAACATCGTGGCTAGAATGCCAGAAGATTTTGCTAATTTATATGAGAACCATGTAAAGACAGCATCATCTATCGGTGGTAAGGGACTTGCTGCAGTAGTTATTATGTTTGTAGTTGTTGCAGTAGTTGTATTGGTAGTATTATTACAGGATGCAGAAAGAAGAATTCCAGTACAGTATGCTAAGAAGATGCAGGGTAGAAGACTTGTAGGAGGTCAGGCTTCACATATTCCTCTTAAAGTAAATACAGCTGGTGTTATTCCGGTTATCTTTGCCCAGTCGCTTCTTATGTTCCCTGTTGTTATCGTTCAGTTAGTAAAGGGAACTACACCAAGTTGGACAAACTACCTTACATCAAACAATTGGTGGAAGTTCAACTCAGTTAGCATTAAATATTCTATTGGATACATCGTTTATGCATTAATGGTAATTGGTTTTGCATATTTCTATACTTCAATTACATTTAATCCAATTGAAGTTGCAGATAATATGAAGAGATCAGGCGGACAGATTCCAGGAATCAGAACTGGAAAACCAACAGAAGATTTCCTAAGCAATATGCTTAAATATGTTATCTTCATCGGTGCTATAGGTCTTCTTATTGTTGCTACATTACCAATCGCATTTGGTGGTATATTCAATGCTGATGTATCATTTGGTGGAACATCACTTATCATCGTGGTTGGTGTTGTACTTGAAACAATTAAGAATATTGAAGCTAAGATGGTCGTTAGAAACTATAAAGGTTTTTTAACTAATTAATATAAGAAATGGGACGGAACTTATTCCGTTCCATTCTGTTATAAAATAAGGATTCCAATTTGATAGACCATTTACGGTCCAATATAAGAAAGTAAGAGATAAATATATGAAAATAATTTTGTTAGGTGCTCCAGGAGCAGGTAAAGGAACTCAGGCCGGAATTATTAAAGAGAAGTTCAATATTCCACATATCTCAACAGGAGATATTTTTAGAGCTAATATTAAAAATAATACAGAATTGGGACAGAAAGCTAAAACTTATATGGATAAGGGTGAGCTTGTTCCAGATGAATTAGTTGTTGATCTTGTTATTGATAGACTTGAGCAGGATGATTGTAAAGATGGATATATCCTTGATGGTTTCCCAAGAACAATCCCACAGGCTGAAGAACTTGACAAAGCACTTGCAGCTAAGGGCGACAAGATTGAATATGCTATCAATATTGAAACTCCAGATGATTTTATTATCAACAGAATGGCAGGTAGAAGAGCGTGCGTCAACTGTGGTGCTACATACCATACTTCATTCATGCCACCAAAGACAGAAAACATCTGTGACAAATGTGGCGAGAATCTCATTTTAAGAGATGATGACAAGCCAGAAACAGTTAAGAAGAGACTTGAAGTATATCATGATCAGACAGAACCACTTATCGATTATTACAAAGGCACAGGTATTCTTTCATCACTTGATGGAACTAAGGATTGTGAAGTAGTATTCGCTGAAATATGTGATGTTGTTGAAAAGTAATAGGTTACACATGACAGAATACGAAGTTGGTCAGTTGGCAAGAAGTCTTGCCGGACATGATAAAGGACAAATATTTGTCGTAGTTAAAATAGAAGAGGATTATATATGGTTAGCAGACGGTAAAAATCGTCTGCTGACAAATCCTAAAAAAAAGAAGATTAGGCATATACAGAAAATAAATACGAATATTTATGATCTGTCCAGAGATGTCGATATACATAATTTCAAGGATATCGACGTCAGGAATTCAATAGAAATGTATTTGAAGAAGATTTCAGGAGGTTTATAAAATGGCGAAATCCGACGTTATTGAAATTGAAGGAACAGTTTTAGAAAAGTTACCTAATGCTATGTTTAAGGTTGAACTTGAAAATGGGCATCAAGTATTAGCACACATCAGTGGTAAATTAAGAATGAACTATATCAGAATTTTACCAGGTGATAAAGTAACAATGGAATTATCTCCATATGATCTTTCAAAAGGCAGAATTGTCTGGAGAGATAAATAATTTAACAAGTGTTTATTTTCAAAATATTTATGCTTGATTATAAAATTATTTTATGATATATTAACAAATGGACTTTTTTGAAAGGAGGTTTTGACGTGAAGGTTAGATCATCAGTTAAACCAATCTGCGAAAAATGCAAAGTTATCAGAAGAAAGGGAAGCGTAAGAGTAATCTGCGAAAACCCTAAGCACAAACAGAGACAGGGATAATTGTGTTTTTGTTTGTTTTTTGTGCCGTTTAGGTACATTTTATTTTGCGGCTGCAGTGATGAAACGCCAGGATAGGTTGTTTATCACTATTATATAAAAACTTTAACAGTAAGTTATAGTCTGCGCACAACATTTCAGACGTCAGCGATGGCGGGCTGCGTATGGTTATTTACTTACAAAATTTGAATTAACGATTAATGGAGGTGCAAAACACACATGGCTCGTATTTCAGGTGTTGATTTACCAAGAGAAAAACGTGTTGAGATCGCTTTAACTTATATCTATGGTATAGGTAGAGTTAGTGCTGAGCGTATCCTTGCTGAGGCAAAGGTTGATCCTAGTACACGTGTTAGAGACTTAACAGATGAAGAAGTTAAGAGAATTAGTGAAGTTATTGATGCAACACAGACTGTAGAAGGTGATTTAAGAAGAGAAATCGCTATGAACATCAAGAGATTACAGGAAATTGGTTGCTATAGAGGAAAAAGACATAGACAGGGACTCCCTGTTCGTGGACAGAAGACAAAGACAAACGCTAGAACTAGAAAAGGTCCAAAGCGTACAGTTGCTAATAAGAAGAAATAATTGATTTTAGATTTATAAACCCACAAGGGAGGTTAAAGTTCAATGGCTAAAGTTGCAAAAAAAGTAACAAAGAAGCGTGTTAAGAAGAACGTTGAGCATGGACAGGCTCACATTCAATCATCTTTTAATAATACAATAGTAACATTAACAGACAATGAAGGAAATGCTCTTTCTTGGGCCAGCGCAGGTGGACTTGGATTCAGAGGATCTAAGAAGTCTACACCATATGCAGCTCAGATGGCTGCTGAGACAGCAACAAAGGCTGCTCTTATTCATGGCTTAAAGACAGTAGATGTTATGGTTAAAGGTCCTGGTTCAGGACGTGAAGCTGCAATCCGTGCATTACAGGCATGTGGTCTTGAAGTAACAAGTATCAAGGACGTAACACCTGTTCCTCATAACGGATGTCGCCCACCAAAACGTAGAAGAGTCTAATAGGAGGATTAAAAGATGGCAGTTAATAGAGATCCAGTTCTTAAAAGATGTAGATCGCTTGGTTTAGATCCAGCGTATTTAGGAATAGATAAAAAGTCAAGAAGACAGTCAACAAGAGGCAATAAGAAGATGAGCGAGTATGGTCTCCAGTTAAGAGAGAAACAGAAAGCAAAATTCATCTATGGCGTATTAGAGAAGCCTTTCAGAAATTACTATGCAAAAGCTCAGAGAATGCAGGGTATGACAGGTGAGAACCTCATGATCCTCCTTGAGCGTAGACTTGATAATGTAATCTTTAGATTAGGTTATGCAAGAACAAGAAGAGAAGCTAGACAGATAGTTGATCATAAGAGTGTATTAGTTAACGGTAAGAAAGTTAACATTCCATCATATTTAATCAAAGCTGGCGATAAGATTGAGATTGTCAAATCTGATAAGACAGCTCAGAGATTCAAAGATGTACTTGAAGTTACAGATGGAAGAATTGTTCCAGAATGGTTAGAAGCAGATCACGAGAATCTTACAGGAGAAGTTAAAGAACTCCCTACAAGAGAAATCATTGATGTACCTGTTGATGAGATGCTTATCGTCGAGTTGTACTCTAAGTAATAAGCATTAGTTGTTCCTAAAATAAGGAAAAGGAGGAGCTTTTAGTGTTCGATTTTCAAGTACCTAAGATTACAATGGAAGAAGTTTCTGAAGATGGTAAATACGGAAAATTCGTAGTTGAACCATTGGAAAGAGGTTATGGTCTTACTCTTGGTAATTCACTTAGAAGAATAATGCTTTCTTCATTACCTGGAGCTGCTGTAAGCCTTGTAAAGTTTGATGGTGTTTTACATGAGTTCAGTACAATTCCTGGTGTTAAGGAAGATGTTACTGATATCATTATGAATATCAAAAGTCTTCACATTAAAAATGAAAGCGAAAGTGACGCACCAATCGTTGGTTACATTGATGTAAAGGGCGATGGAGTTGTTACAGCTGAAGATATTCAGGTTCCACCTGAAGTTGAGATTGTTAATAAAGATGCTGTTATTGCTACATTAAGTGGTGGTTCAGATAGCAAATTCTATGCTGAATTAACAATTACAAAGGGTAGAGGTTATATTAGTGCTGATAAGAATAAGAGTGATGATCTTCCAATCGGAGTTATCGCAATTGATTCTATCTACACTCCAATCGAGAGAGTTAATATGAAGGTTGAGAATACCCGTGTAGGTCAGATAACAGATTATGATAAGCTTACTTTAGAAGTTTATACAAATGGTACACTTACTCCTGATGATGCTGTAAGTCTTGCAGCTAAGGTTTTAAGTGAGCATCTTAAATATTTCATTGACCTTTCAGAAGCTGGTTCAGCAATGGACGGTCCTGTTATGCAGCCAGAACAGACAGATGATTCTGGTAAGATATTAGATATGAATATTGATGAACTTGAGTTATCAGTTCGTTCATACAACTGCTTAAAGAGAGCAGGCATCAATACAGTTCAGGAATTAGTTAACAAGACTCCTGATGAAATGATGAAAGTTAGAAATCTCGGACGTAAGTCATTAGATGAAGTTCTTAACAAGTTAGTAGAGTTAGGTTTACATCTAAGAGATAGTGAGAATTAAGGAGGTAAGTAACAATGGCAAAGTATAGAAAGCTTAGCAGAACTTCTTCTCAGAGAAAAGCAATGCTTAGAATTCTTGCATCACAGCTTATTGAAAACGGTAAAATCGTTACAACTGAAGCTAGAGCTAAAGAAGTACGTAAGTTAGCTGAAAGCCTTATCGCACTTGCTGTTAAGGAAAAAGATAACTTCGAAGAAGTTACAGTTCAGTCTAAAGTATATATTAAAGATAAAGATGGTAATAGAGTTAAAGAGGTTATCGACGGAAAAAAGGTCGACAAGGTAGAGATGCAGGATAAGACAATTAAGAAGGATAGCCCTTCAAAACTTCATGCAAGAAGACTTATTATGAAATCTCTTTACAATCCTACAGTAGTTCCTACAGATGCTGCAGGCAAGAAGAAAGGAACTAAGAAAGTAGACTTAGCTCAGAAATTATTTGATGAAATTGCACCTAAGTACGAAGGCAGAAACGGTGGATACACAAGAATCGTTAAGATTGGCCAGCGTAAAGGTGATGCTGCTATGGAAGTTGTACTTGAGTTAGTTTAATCATTGTATAATTATCGATGAGATTTAGTATGGTAACATATTAATTTAAAAAAGGAGCTGGTTTTCAGCTCCTTTTTAAATTATATAAATCAACGGTTATGAGATTACAGGCAGGTTTATTATGAGTTTAATAAAGGTCGCAGGTTTAAAGAAAATATTTACAAAATATGATGACAATAACGAAATAGAAAGTTCCAGAGAAGTTCTTAGAGATATCAATATGGATGTGGAAAAAGGGGATTTTGTTGCCATTTTGGGCTCTAATGGCTCAGGTAAGACTACATTTGCAAGACATTTAAATGCCTTGCTTTTTTCTGATGAAGGAACCGTAACCATTGATGGAGAAGATACGAAGTCTGTAAAAAATATTTGGGAAATTCGTAAGAAGTGCGGCATGGTCTTCCAGAATCCCGACAACCAGATTGTTGGCGTGACTGTGGAAGAGGATGCGGCCTTTGGGTTGGAAAACCTGGGAGTAGAACCTGTAAAGATGCAAAAGAGGGTTAATGAATCCCTTGATAAAACTGGTCTGGGTAAATATAAGCAAAAGTCTCCTTCGAGGCTCTCCGGTGGGCAAAAGCAACGATTATCTATAGCTTCTTCAATAAGTATGAGACCAAAATGTCTGATTCTAGACGAGCCTACAGCCATGTTAGATCCGGCTGGCAGAAAAGATGTCATGAAGATTGTAAAAGAGCTCAATAAAGAAGACAAAATGACTATTATTTATATAACCCACCATATGGATGAAGCTGTAAAAGCAGATAAAATATTTGTGTTAAACAAAGGAGAAGTAGTTACCTGCGGAACGCCTTTTGAAGTGTTTCAAAAGGTAGATGTGCTTGAACAGGCAAAACTTACAATACCATATGTCACAAAAGTGGCTAAAATCATGAATAATTGTGGATTCTTAAAGGCTTATAACTACTATAATGTGGATGAACTTATTGAAAATTTTATTAAGGAAAATGATGTAAGTTCCTTTAATAGTAAAATCAGAAAGGCATCAGAAGTTAGTTCGAGAAAAAAGGATTTAGAAAAAGAAACAGATATTTCCAGAGATTGTATTCTTAGTCTTTCGAATGTGTCGCTTTGTTATGATAAGGGATTGTCCTTTGAAAATTCAGCTATAAATAACGTAAGCCTTAACATTTACAAGGATGAATTTATTGGAATCATTGGTCATACAGGTTCTGGAAAATCCAGTCTTGTGCAGTTGATGGATGGTTTAATAAAGCCCACGGATGGAACTGTTAAATTCAAAGGCATGGATATTAATGACAAGGATTTTAATAAAAGGGAATTGCATTTTAAGGTAGGAATGGTCTTTCAATATCCTGAAAACCAGCTTTTTGAAGAGTCTGTTATTAAGGATGTAATGTTTGGTCCGTTAAATCAAGGAATTTCCCAAGAACTGGCCCGAAATAAAGGGGAGAAGGCTTTGGAAATAATGGGAATTTCCAAAGATAGATTTGAAGCTTCGCCTTTTGAACTTTCCGGTGGAGAAAAACGTAGGGTGGCCATTGCAGGAGTTATCGCTATGGAGCCGGAGATTATTATTCTAGATGAGCCGGTGGCAGGATTGGATCCGGAGACTTCCAGTATATTGCTGTGTGCCTTAAAGGATTTAAGAGACAAGGGCAAGACGGTTATTCTGATTTCCCATGATATGGAAAATGTGGCAGAGTACACAGATAGAGTATTGGTTATGAATCAGGGTAGCGTTGTGATGGATGATACTACTGAAAATGTATTCAAAAATCAGGTGAAGCTTAAGGAGATGGGGTTAGATATTCCGATTCCTAAAGAGGTTATGTTACGCCTTTATAAGGCAGGTTATAATGTTAACACTAATGTCCTTACTCTTAAGGACATAGAGAAAGAGTTGAAATGATATGCTAAGAGATATAACTTTGGGTCAGTATTATAATGGTGATTCCATAATTCACAGGTTAGACCCAAGAACCAAGATATTTTTTACATTTGCATATTTGATAATGCTTTTTATGGTAGATGATTTTAAAGGTATTGTGTTTATGACGGCGGTGGTGACTGGTGTGATAATCATTTCTAAAGTACCTTTTCGATACATTTTCAAAGGCCTTAAAGCTATTATTTATATTATAATAATTACGGTATTTTTTAAGCTGTTTTTTAGCACCAGTGGAAATGTGGTGTGGCAGTGGAAGTTTCTTAAAATTACCGACGAAGGTGCTAAGGAGGCAGTATTTATTGCTGTCAGATTTGTGCTTATTGTAATTGGTACTTCAGTTATGACATTAACTACTACACCTAACAGTCTTACTGCAGGTTTGGAAAAATCCTTGAGATTTCTTAGTTATATAAAGGTTCCGGTACATGAAATTGCTCTTATGATGTCTATTGCTCTGCGTTTTATTCCGGTGCTCATGGAGGAAACCAATAAAATTATGAAAGCACAAACTGCCAGAGGGGCGGATTTTGAAAGTGGAGGAATCATGAGAAAAGCCAAAGCTATGGTGCCTATTATTGTGCCACTTTTTGTGTCCGCATTTCGTAAAGCAAATGATTTGGCCACAGCTATGGACGCCAGATGTTACCACGGTGGTAATGAAAGAACGAAACTTCATCCTTTGCATTATATGAAAGCTGATGGAGTTGCCTATGTGTTAGTGGCAGTTATGGTGGGATGTTGCGTGTTTGTTTTGTAATATATGGAGGCTTGTATATGACAGTAAAAAAGAAGGCTGACAATAGTTTTGTTGGAGATTGTAACAGTTGTAGCTTTTATGTGTATGATGAAGATTATGATGATTATATGTGCCAGGTAAATATGGACGAGGATGATGCTATTCGTCTTATGATGGATGAGAAATATCAGTGCCCTTATTATCAGGCAGATGATGAATATAGAGTTGTCAGAAAACAGATGTAGTCTGGCAGTTAGGATGTTTTATGAGAAGAATTAAGCTTATCGTCAGCTATGACGGAACTAATTATGTGGGATGGCAAAAGCAGATAAATGGGATTGCCGTTGAAGAGATTATTAATAAGGCCCTTTCCAAACTTCTTAATGAGGATATTGAGGTTATTGGCGCTAGTAGAACTGATTCCGGCGTTCATGCTTTGGGAAATGTTGCGGTATTTGACACGGAATCCAGGATTCCAGGTGATAAGTTTTGCTTTGCCCTTAATCAATATTTACCGGAAGATATAAGGATTCAGGAGTCCTGTGAAGTTGATAGTGATTTTCATCCAAGATTCTGCGATACTATAAAAACGTATGAATATTCTATTTTAAATCGCAGGTTCGACATACCCACTTCAAGACTTTATCATTATTTTATGTACATGCCTTTAGATGTGGAGAAAATGCAGGCTGGTGCAGTTTATATTAAAGGTGAACATGATTTTAAAAGTTTTTGTTCTGCCAGAAGTCAGGTTAAAGATACTGTTAGGGAAGTTACGGATATACAGGTGTTGAAAGAGGGAGAGTATGTCAAGATACGTGTAAGTGGCACGGGATTTCTCTATAACATGGTGCGTATCATTGCCGGGACTTTAATTAAAGTAGGCCTGGGTGTGTATCCGCCTGAGTATGTTAAGGAGATATTAGATGCCAAGGATAGAAATGCAGCAGGTCCCAAAGCTCCAGCCAGAGGACTGACTCTAATAGAGATAAAATATTTATAAAAATTTATTGACATAGAATTTAAATTATAATATAATTCACAAATGTGGCGTCTTATGTCATAAGTGCGCCTAAAATCGCATGTAAGTGCTTAAGCCATAGCCCCGGTAAGAGCATTTATAATATATTAGAATTTAATAGGAGGAATTACCATGAAGAGTTACATGGCTAACCCATCAAAGATTGAAAGAAAATGGTACGTAGTTGATGCTACAGGCTATACATTAGGTCGTTTAGCTTCAGAGATAGCTAAGGTATTAAGAGGAAAAAAGAAACCAGAATATACACCACACATTGACACAGGTGATTATGTAATCGTTGTTAATGCAGACAAGATTAAAGTTACAGGTAAGAAATTAGACCAGAAGCTTTACTACAGACATTCTGATTATGTTGGTGGTTTCAAAGAGACAACATTAAAAGAGATGCTCGCTAAAAAGCCTGAGAAGGTTATCGAGCTTGCAGTTAAAGGAATGCTTCCAAAGGGACCTTTAGGAAGAGAAATGATCACAAAGCTTCATGTATATGCAGGACCAGAACACAATCATGCAGCACAGAAGCCTGAGACATTAACATTTTAAGGTTAAATTGGAAGGAGGAATTATAAATGGCTAAGACAAATAAGTATTACGGAACAGGTAGAAGAAAAAAGAGTGTTGCCAGAGTATATTTAGTACCAGGAAAAGGTGACATCACTATCAATAAAAAATCAATTGACGAATATTTCGGATTAGAGACATTAAAGGTTATCGTTAGACAGCCTTTAGTTGCTACATCTACAACAGATAAATATGACGTTATCGTAAATGTTAAGGGTGGCGGATACACAGGCCAGGCCGGAGCAGTTAGACACGGTATCGCAAGAGCTTTACTTGAGGTTGACGAGGCATATCGTCCAACACTTAAGAAAGAGGGATATCTTACAAGAGATCCAAGAATGAAAGAAAGAAAGAAGTATGGTTTAAAGAAAGCACGTCGTGCACCACAGTTCTCAAAGAGATAATCTTCGCGAAACAACGAGGCACAAAAAATCGAAAAATTGCGTCCTGGAATGCTTGCATTCACAGGGCGTTATTTTTTTGAATTTTCTCACGAAATGTGTTAAGATTCAAACTCGACTTTGAATTTTGGTTACTCCTTCATCTTTCGGATGTTAAAAAGGAGTATGCTGATAAATTGAAGCAATGAAAAATTATGGATTAAAATAATGAGCTGCGCTTATTTGTGTATGAAGCAGTGTATTTGTACGAATAGAGAAGGAGACTAATATGGCATTAATCAAAAATGATATTCCTATACTTGAGTATGATACAGAAGAAAATGCTGTATTGATGCCAGGAGAAAGATGGAATTATGAGTTTACAGAGAAAGCAGTTATGCTGTTTATGGAACCGGAAATAAAAGAATATGTTATAAATCATGAATGCGAGCTCGTTGGGAAATTTGAGAGTGTTACAAAAACATTTTTGGTTTATAAGACAGTATATAAAGGTGTTCCAATTACATTTTGTCAGGCACCATTAGGCGGTGCAGGAGCGGTTCAGATTATGGAGCAGCTTATTAAAGGTGGAGCTAAGAAAATTATTGCAGTAGGCTGTTGTGGTTCTTTGGTTGAAGATACAGAAGGAGATTATTTTATACCAACATCTGCTTTGCGACAAGAAGGTACATCATATCATTATCTGCCACCATCAAGAGAGGTTGAACTTGATGAAAAAGCAGTTGTGGCAATAGAGAGGGCACTTAATAAAAATAACAGACCATATCAGAAATGTAAGACATGGACAACAGATGGATTCTATCGTGAAACAAGAGAAATGATTTTGTACAGAAAAGAAGAGGGGTGTTCAGTGGTTGAAATGGAATGTGCTTCCATGGCTGCATGTGCAAAGATGAGAAATGTTGTATTTGGACAACTTCTATTTACGGCAGATTCTTTGGCTGATACAGATTGTCATGATGGAAGAAACTGGGGGAATGAACATTTCGCATATGCTATGAAGCTGGCATTTGATGCAGTTTTGGAGGTGTAATGGTGAGAACAGAAAAAGAAAAGAAAACTTTTATGGTTGGCTTATGCAATTTAGGGATGGGAATAGGATAGATCTACATGTGGAATCTATAACTCATGCAAAGGAGTATATAACAGATGATAAATTATGTAAAATACTAATAGATAAAGATGGTATATTGCCCAATATACCAGAAGCTACAGATAAAGATTATTTTGTTAAAAGACCTTCAAAAGAACAGTTTTTATGTACTTGTACAGAGGTTTGGTGGTGTTTGAATAATGTTGCCAAAGGACTTTGGAGGGAAGAACTGCTATATGTTAATGACATGATCAATTTTTGCGTAAGAAAGCAGTTAGAAAAAGTAATATCATGGCAGATTGGAATAAAAACGGACTTTGCAGTAAGCGTTGGAAAGTCTGCGAAGTATATTTATAAATGGATACCAGAGGAAGACTATAAAGAATATCTTTCTACTTATTCATGTGGAACTGTAGATGAGTGTTGGAAATCTGTTTTTAAAATGGTAAATATATTTGCTAATGTAGCAAGGAATGTTGCGGAAGGATTAGGATATCATTATAATTGTGAAGAAGAAAAGAATTGTATTGATTTTTTGAAAATCGTGCATGAGTTACCGAAAAATGCAGATGAAATATGTTGATTGCAATAAGCAAATGGAAAATATTTGAAAAAGCCTATAAATATGCTATTATATCAATAACAGAGTTGCCAGGTGAGAATAACACTTGGGACCTAGCCAAGCGTTGAGCTTGGCTATTCTATTATAGGTGATGCACAGCCTTATAAATGAGCGATTTATGTAGTTGATGAGATGAATTCATAACTCAGAAGATAATCTTACAAAAGATAGACAAAGATTTAATGTATTACCTTAAAGGAACTCAAATTATTTGAGTTCCTTTTTTAGTTATTGGAACTGATTTGAGATTTTATTTTAGTTGTTGCTTGAAAATTTAAGTTTGTTGACTTAACTTAATACAGAAACTAAAATGCGAAACACTAACATTAGAAATAAAAAGTGCAGAAAAAGGATGTCCCAAACATCTTTATGATTCATTGTCAAGTTTCTCTAATCAAGATGACGCATATTTCCGGGGGGTGGTTTATTGACTTAATAAAAAATCAAGTGATATAATTATAAGATAATTTTAAAAATATGAACTTGAATTTTGAAAGGAATAAGAGATGGGAAAAATAGGTTTTAGTAACGAAAAATATACTGAACTTCAGTCAAAAAACATCAAGGAGAGAATTGAGAAATTCGGAGGAAAACTCTATCTGGAATTCGGAGGTAAGTTGTTTGATGATTATCATGCATCCAGAGTTCTTCCTGGTTTTAAGCCGGATTCAAAGATTCAGATGTTAAAGCATCTCGCAGATAAAACAGAGATAGTAATAGCAATTAAGGCAGGAGACATTGAGAAAAATAAGGTAAGAGGAGACCTTGGAATAACATATGACATGGACCTCTTAAGACTGATTGACGCATTTACAAATAACGGATTGTATGTGGGAAGCGTTGTTCTTACACAGTTTGCAGAACAGCCTGCTGCAGTTGCTTATGAGAAAAAACTTAAAGCACTTGGACTTAAGGTATATAGACATTATATTATTCCGGGATATCCATCTAATATTCCATTTATTGTTAGCGATGAGGGTTACGGAAAAAATGATTATATTGAAACTACAAGACCATTGGTAGTAGTTACTGCACCAGGTCCTGGAAGTGGAAAGATGGCTACATGTCTTTCACAGCTTTACCATGAAGCAAAGCGTGGAGTTAAGGCAGGATATGCTAAGTTTGAGACATTTCCAATATGGAACATTCCACTTAATCATCCTGTTAATTTAGCCTATGAAGCAGCAACAGCAGACCTTAACGATGTAAACATGATAGATTCCTTCCATCTTGAAGCATATGGAGACACAACAGTTAATTACAACAGAGATATAGAGGTATTCCCGGTTCTTAAGGCTATGTTTGAAAAAATTTCGGGAGAGTGTCCATACAAATCACCTACTGATATGGGTGTAAATATGGCAGGTTTTGGTATTATTGATGATGAAGCCTGTTGCAAGGCCTCTAATCAGGAAATTATCAGAAGATATTATGAAGCAATGGTTGCCAGACGTAAGGGAGAAGGAAATGATCAGACAGTTAAGAAATTAGAACTTCTCATGGAAAAGGCCGGAGTATCTATATCCGATAGACCGGTTGTAGCTGCAGCAAATATTAGAGATGAGCAGACGGATGGACCGGCAGCAGCTATGGAGATGCCGGATGGAACAATTCTTACGGGAAAGACATCTCCAATGCTTGGGGCATCATCAGCACTTATTTTAAATGCATTAAAGTATTTTGCAGGTATTGATGATTCGGTTAAACTTATTTCTCCGGAAGTTCTTACACCTATTATGGAGTTGAAGGTTAAGTATTTGGGAGATACCAATCCGTTGTTGCACCTTGACGAATTACTCATTGCGTTATCTATGGAGTCTATTAGTAATGATGCGGCAAAAAAGGCATATGCATGTCTTCCAAAGTTAGCAGGACTTGAAGCACATTCTTCAGTAATTCTTTCTCAGGTAGACGTAGGGGTATTTAAAAAATTGGGAATTAATCTGACCTGTGAACCAAGATATGAGGGAAATAAGCTTTATCACCATTAATTATAGTGATTGAGAAATTAGAAATGGGAGATGTGTATGAAAATGTTAAATAGCCTGGAAAATATAATACAGGGCTGGGGACCACTAACCATATTTGCAAGATTGGTTATAGCAATGATTATGGGTCTTGTTATTGGATTTTACAGAGAAGTAAAAAACAGAAGTGCAGGAATAAAAACTCACGTCCTTGTATGTGTAGGCTCGGCTCTGACAATGATGACCAGTGAATACATTGTTCATCAGTTTCCGGGAGTTCGAATAGATATAGCAAGAATAGGAGCACAGGTTGTAAGTGGTGTAGGATTTTTAGGAGTAGGAACTATTATAGTTACAGGAAAAAATCATGTAAAGGGTCTAACAACTGCGGCAGGGTTATGGGCTTCAGCGTGTATGGGTCTGGCTATAGGTATAGGATTTTTTGAGGGTGCGCTTTTGTCTCTTGCTGTAGTAATGTTTGCACTGTTTGTATTCAATCAGGTGGATGAATGGGTACATGCCAATACGCCCTATTATGATTATTATATAGAATTTAAGGAAAATAAAGGAATATCAGAATTTTTGGCACTACTAAAAAAAGAGAATATAACATATTCAAATTTCAATCTTATGAAAAAAAGCTCTGCATATGATGGACCTATTTTAACTTTGACTTTAAAGTTAAAAGATGAAAAGACAAGAACTGATTTTCTTGAAAAAATGGATATGTGTGAGGATATTGTTGTAGTTCATAAAATATAGATCATATATAACAGAACAGAGGAGTGTTTACATGGGTTATAAAAAAAATATACATTATGCAAGAAAAAAACAAATGACGGTTGGTTTAATTACATTTATCGTAATAGTTATTCTTGTAAATATCATGATGCTTATACAGCTTCGTTCTAATCAGATAAGAACTCAAAAAACATCTAAAGTATTGGTTGACCAAATAGAACATATTCTTGACGATAATGATATCGAAGAGGCTAAACTAAAAGAAGAATTAAAAGATGAGTATGTTGCTAAGGCAAAAGCTATAGCGTATTTTCTAAATAATGATTCAGAAAAAATTAATAATGTTAATGAGATAGAAAAAATCTGTAATTTGATAAATGTGGATGAAATAAACATTTTTAATGAAAAGGGTGTTATTTACGCAGGAAATGTTGAGGAGTATTATGGCGCAAGTTTTGATTCCGGCGAGCAAATTGGTTATTTTAAACCTATGTTGGAAAATAAAACTCTTACTATGTGTCAGGATTTAACAGAAAATACGGTTAAGTTCAAGCTTATGATGTATGCAATTGTCTGGGATGAGTCAGGCAAGAACATGATTCAGGTAGGAATTGAGCCAATCAGGCTTATAGAGGAATTAAAGAAAAACGAAATCTCTGAAGTAGTGAATAAAATGCCTTCTTATGAGGGTTTAGAAATTTTAGTTGCTGATAAAAAAACTTTACAGATAATAGGGGCTACATCAGCTGATTTTATAAACGACAATCTTAAAGAAAATGGAATTGATATAGAAGGCAAGAATTTGTCAAAAGATTATAACTTCAATTGCCAAATAAATAGTGTACCATCATATTGTACAGCTCATGAGCATGAAGATGGAATTATTGTGGTTGTTAACGATCGACGTGTTGTAAACAGAAATATAATAATTACTATTGGAGTTGTAGCAATTTATCTCGCCATTGCATTCGTGGTTTTAAATATAATTGTCGGAAAAATGTCTAAAAGTGTATTGGAAGCCAATAAAACTGCCACAACAGATAAGTTAACCGGTTTGCTTAACAGAAGAGGTTATGAAAATACAGTTATTGGAATAGCTGACATCAGACAGAACTGGATATATGCAGATATTGATGTCAATGGATTGAAAGGTGTTAACGATAATTTGGGGCATGAAGCCGGAGATGAGATGATAAAAGGAATGGCAGATTGTATGATCAAGGCGCTAGGGCAAAAGGCAGAGCTTTTTAGAAATGGTGGTGACGAGTTTGTTGCAATTTTATTTATTCAACCGGAAGAATTGCCGGCTGTTAAAGAGAATTTTGAAAAGACAATCAGTGAATGGTCAGGAAAATTAGTGAAGAGTTTAAGTGCATCAGTTGGTTATGTAAGCAGAAGTGAATTTCCGGATAAATCTATTGAAGAGATTGCGAAGATTGCAGATGAAAGAATGTATGCCGATAAGGAAGCATACTACAAGAGGACAGGTATAGAAAGGAGAAAATGATGAAGCTTTCTATAAGCAAAAGATATCAATGTCCTTGTTGTGGTTATTATACTTTTGAAAGTGAGCCTAACGGAGATTACGGAATCTGCCCGGTATGTTATTGGGAAGATGACGGTATAGCTTATGATAATCCAAATGAAGTATGTGATTGCAACGGAGTTAGTTTAAATGAAGCTAGAAAAAATTATTTAGAGTTTGGTGCATGTCGAGAAGACATGGTTAAGTATGTTAGAAAACCTCGAAATGAAGAGCTGTAAATATATACATAAGTTTTTGAAAATATTGGTTTTTTTTACAGCAAAATATTATTGCTTGTGGTACAATAGCACAGTGTCATTCATTTCGGATGAATTTTAAGAGAAGTTTAATAGGAGAGATACAATGAGCGGATTTTTTGGAGTTGCTTCAAAAGAGCAGTGTACTTTCGATCTGTTTTTTGGAACAGATTATCATTCACATTTAGGAACAAGAAGAGCCGGTATGGCGGTATACGATAAGGAAAAGGGGTTTTCAAAATCAATTCACAGTATTGAGAATACTCAGTTTAGAACTAAATTTGATGATGAATTATCAGGACTTGACGGAACAATGGGAATCGGATGTATATCTGATTATGAGGCTCAGCCAATATTAGTTCGTAGCCAGCACGGAACATTTGCAATTACTACAATCAGTAAGATTAATAATGCAGATGAATTGGTAAAAAATATTGTTAAAGATGGAACTCATTTTTTTGAAATGAGTAATGGCGAGATTAATGCTACGGAACTTGTAGCAGCTCTTATTAATCGTAAGGAGAATCTTATTGAGGGAATTAAATATGCCCTTGATGTAATAGACGGCTCTCTTTCGTTGATGGTACTTACACCTAAGGGAATTTATGCAGCAAGGGATAAATACGGTAGAACACCTGTTATCCTTGGTAAAAAAGATGGAGCAAGATGTGCCTGCTTTGAAAGTCATTCATTCTTGAATCTTGAGTATCAAAGTGACAGAGAACTTGGACCTGGAGAAATCGTAGTTTTCGATGCAGACAGTTGTAAGACATTGGTGGCTCCTGGAAAGAAGATGAAAATATGTACATTCCTTTGGGTTTACTATGGTTATCCTTCAGCAGTTTATGAAGGTGTTAACGTTGAAGAAATGAGATACAATTGCGGTGCCAATATGGCCAAACGTGATAATGTAGATGTTGACGTGGTTGCCGGTGTGCCAGATTCAGGAACAGCCCATGCAGTTGGTTACGCCAATGAATCAGGTATTCCATTTTCAAGACCATTTATTAAATACACACCAACATGGCCTAGATCTTTTATGCCAACAATTCAGACTAAGAGAAATCTTATTGCCCACATGAAACTTTTACCGGTTCATGAACTTATTAAAGATAAGAAACTTCTTCTTATTGACGATTCAATTGTTCGTGGTACTCAGCTTCGTGAGACAACAGAGTTCCTCTATGAAAGCGGAGCAAAGGAGGTTCACATCAGACCTGCTTGTCCACCACTTTTATTTGGATGTAAATATTTGAATTTCTCAAGATCCAATTCTGAAATGGAGCTCATTGCCAGAGTTGTAATTAAAGAAATTGAAGGAGACAATGTTTCACTAGAATTACTTCAGGAGTATGCAGACCCTGATTCAGAGAAGCATGCTATGATGGTTGAGGGAATCAGACAGAAACTTAATTTCACATCATTGAGATTTAATCGTCTTGATGATATGTTGGATTCAGTTGGTATCGACCCAAATTCTATGTGTACATATTGTTGGGACGGTAGAGAATAAAAATATTATAGGTCTGACGCTTGGATGTAAATATAAGCGTCAGACCTTTTCTTATAGGGAGGGATTAGATGCCTTTAAAAATTGTTAGAAATAATTCTTTCAAAAAAAAGTGTAATACCTACGAGTCCATTAATTATGCAAAAGCCCTAGAAAACATAGATAACAAGGGCTTAAAAGAAGTTGCTATTAGATTTGAAAATGATTTTAATCATGAAAAAGATAGCAAAATCAATGATATTATTGAAGAATTAAAAGAAGTTCTAGAAAATAAAAAATTAATGATTTATTTGATAGTTCCTAAGCCTTCAAAAAAATACGAAGATTTAGATTCTTATATTTCTTCTCACTACATTAAGCCTGCCAGGTCCTTTGAGAAAATGAGATTGTTTGCAGGAAGTGTTACAGGTTCTTCAAAGAAGTTCATGGCAAGAACAATGGATGTAAGTGAAGGGTCTATGGCAAGACCAATGGAGGAAGAAAAATGCGAAGAAATTGATTACCATGAGGATATGGATTACGAAGAGGAAGTGGATTTCCATGAACAGTTATCGGAAAAGTTGCAGCAGAGGCTTAGTCATCAAAAGGATACATTTTCGGAGTACCTGTTATATCTTATTGAGTCTAAAGGAATGACCAATGCTCAGGTATATAAAAGAGCTCTAGTGGATAAGAAGACATTTTCTAAAATTAAAAATAACAAAAATGCTCATCCTCAAAAAATCACTGCCATGTGCTTATGTGTTGGAGCAATGCTTAATCTTGACGAATCCAGAGATTTATTGGAGAGAGCAGGTTATGCCTTGTCTCCTTGCGAGGTTACCGATGTTATTTTTTCGTATTTTATTGAAAATAAAATATATGACATGATTGAATTAGACATACAGCTAGAAGAACACGGAGAAAAAAGCATTATCGCCTAGGTTACGTGAAATGCTTTTGAGATAGTTGTTTTTACAGGTCGCTTTATAGGCGACCTGTTTTTTTATTTAAAATGATATTCTCTTTATAACAAGTGAAAGACTTGTAGATTGGTTTATAAATTCAAAAGAAAGAGAGTGATTTTTATGAAAAAGGGTTTAACAGAGATTGTATTTATCTTAGACAGAAGTGGTTCTATGAGTGGACTGGAATCAGATACTATTGGTGGTTTCAATTCTATGATTGAAAAGCAGAAAAAGGAAGAGGGAGAAATGCTGGTATCTGTGGTTTTATTTGATGACAAATCTGAAGTGATTTATGACAGGGTTGACATAGGTAAAATTGAAACTATGAACGACAGCCAGTATTACGTTAGGGGTTGCACAGCCTTGTTAGATGCAATCGGTGATTCCATTAATCATATAAAAAAAGTTCGTAAGGACATGGAAAAAGAAAATCGGCCTGAGAAGACAATTTTTATCATTACCACAGATGGCATGGAGAATTCCAGCAGAGAATATAGCTATGATAGGGTAAAAAATATGATTGAGAATTGTCAGGAAAATGATTGGGAATTTATTTTCTTAGGTGCCAATATTGATGCGGTAGCAGAAGCAAGTAGAATGGGGATTAGTAAAGGAAGAGCTGTAACTTACACTTGCGATAGTGTTGGAACTGCTCTGAATTTCAAGGTTTTAGGAAGTGTTGTTTCTAGAATGAGAAGCTGTAAATCATCTAAAGATATGGGTAAAGTGTTTGAAGAAGATTGTTTTGAAGAAATTAAAAAAGATCACAAGAAACGTGGTTGATATTTTTGATATATTTATTCTCATTTGGTAGAATAGAAATGATTCATATATTGTCTTAAAGAGGAATACCAAATGGAAAAAGGAAAGATTGTTGTAATTGCGTGTACAATTGTTATCATTTGCATTGCAGTAGGAGTAACACTGTACGTAACAGTAGGGAGTAAAAAATCTGATAAGGATAAGAAAAAAGAACTAGCTAACAAAGTGGAAAAAGAATACGGGAAACTTGTAAAACTGGAATATACAATTACAGGTGGAGACCTTCCGGGAAGTTATAATTTAGTTATTGCGCCGGAAGGTGATGACTATAAGCTTACCCAGTTTGATGACAGACGAGGTCAAAAGGAAAGTTCTTCCAAGGAATTATCTAAAAAGAAATTCCAGGATTTAACTGATTGTATAAATAAATACAAAATGTATGAATGGAATGATTTAGAGGACTCCGAATATCAAGCTTTAGATGCAGCGTCTTCCATTATTATTCTTACCTACGAAAAGGATGGTAAGACAAATTCGGTTACCTTCAGTGACCAAAAGGATTTTCCAAAGGATGGCATCGATGGATTTAATGAGTTGAGGTCAAAGTTGAATTTTTATGCAAATGTTGATTTAGAAGGGGATTGGCAGTGTCAGGAAAAACCTGAACAAGAAGAATATTCAGATATTTATGTTGGATACATTTCCTTATGCATTGAAGATGATGGAAGCTTTAGTATGTACGATGCCGAAGCTGGTAACCCGGGAATCAGTGGAACATTAACGATTAATTTTGATGAAACTATGACACTTGACTGTAGCGACAGCAAAGAGTTTGATCCGCCAACATCCTGGGGAGATATGAAAAAAGTTCAGGATGTAACTTATGAGTACAACGGTGATGTTTTGAAACTCACTTTTGATAATGGCAAAGATACGCCTTCTACTTTAATATTTGACAGATGTACTGAAGTGGAATTCGACGAGGACATTGAAGAGAATTACGAAAAAGATTTAGAAGAGGAGTAGTTGTCAACTACCCATCACCTAAAGGTAATGGGCTTGTAACTGCCCAGTCGTAGTAACGGCTTATGCCTCCGACCTTTGACACCAATAGGTATTACCTAAAGTGGCGTTACATTATAGGGTGGTTGACAACACCCTTTACGA
>JAEIGA010000083.1_pt1 | contig 123045 bp, 101 predicted proteins | sample 9270691 | NCBI WGS metagenome assembly JAEIGA01 (sample SAMN17057246, study PRJNA624740) | gut metagenome | biome: biome; isolation source: fecal sample | host: Bos grunniens | place: China: Xizang | collected 2019 | reverse complement strand
GCGGCGAATCTCATCGCGGCTCACCACACGGGAGAACTTTTCCATATCCGAGCGAGAGGTCACGACATCCACAATTTTTTTGATATCGCATGCCCGCAGCACGTTGTTCTTGCCCACTTTAGCAAAGCCCTTGGAGGCATCTACGATAAGAACATCCGTATTGTTGCGCTTCTGCTTCAACACCATGATGATGGTCGGGATACCTGTGCCAAAGAAAATATTGGCGGGGAGGCCGATAATGGCATCAATGTGGTTGTTCTCAATGAGATTCTTTCGGATAGTACCCTCTTCACCGCCACGGAACAGCACGCCATGAGGCAGCACGATGGTCATGATACCATTAGGATTCAAATGATATAAATCGTGCAGCAGGAATGCGTAGTCAGCCTTGCCCTTGGGGGCGAGGCCGAAGCGTGCATATCGGGGGTCTGAATCTTTATCAGTCGGATTCCATGCCTGAGAATACGGCGGGTTGGACACAACAGCATCCACATACAGCGGGGCGTAGGTGTTAATCGGGTCATTCTCATCAAAGAACGGCCAGTCCTCTTCCAGCGTGTCGCCATTGCGGGTAACGATGTTATCCGGGATGATACCACGCATAACCAGATTCATACGAGTCAGGTTGTAGGTATTCTCCTTGAGTTCCTGGGCGAAGTATTTGATGTTGTTATCGCTGCCCATGTAGCGGGCAACACACTTGCCGATATTGATGAGCAATGAACCGGAACCGCTGGTGGGGTCGTAAATCTTTATCTCAGCCCTGTCTTTCAAATGGTCAGCCACAATCTCAGACATCAGCAAAGATACCTCATGCGGGGTGTAGAACTCGCCCGCTTTCTTACCGGCATTGGCAGCAAAGTTGCTGATAAGGTATTCATAGATGAAGCCAAGCACATCGTAGTCCTGCTTGCCATCCATGGGAATATCCTTGATGAGGTACAGCAGGTCGCGAATGGCTTTCGTACGAGCGCCGGAGGACTCACCCAGTTTGGACAGCCCGGTTTCCAGCGTGGCGAAAATCTTATCAAATACCTTCTTGTGGGAGGTGTTGATTAAACGGCTGAAAGCAGAAAGCGCATCGGTCACATTAGCCGCTGTGAAATCATTTCCTTGTGCAATCCATGTGGAGAACAGATTTTCATAGGAGATGAAGTAGCCGATATTGGAGCGTACAAACTCCATCGTTTCGGCATCATCTTCCGTCACATCCGGCAGGAATTCGTCCGTCCAATCGTGTTCTTTCAGGAACTTAACTTGCTTATCAGAAAGAAACTTGTAGAAAATGAAGCCCAGAATATAGTCCTTATATTCGTTAGCTTCGATTTTGGAGCGCATCTTATTCGCTGACTCCCAGATTTTTGACGCGAGCTGCTGCTTGTTCATGTGAATAGATGGAGGAGAGTTTCAACCGACAGTTAGTCAAAAGCATGCATAAAAAGATACCCATTTTGAGGGGGGATTGACAACTGTATATGTTGAACTGTCATGGTGAGTAATTAGCTGCGCTAATTCTATCATAAAACTTGATTATCGGCAAATAAAAAACACGGTTTTGTCTCTGTTTGTCTAGGAAAAGTTAAAGAATTATTCAACTCGTAAGACTAATAATTCTGCTCTTAAAAAGCCCCCCAATTAAACTATAATTATCATGCCTATGCTGTGTGCTGTCGTGTATGTATCCATGCGTCGCTGGGCAGACGTTTTCCATAATTTTTCCATTCTCTTTCTCGCGGATTTTGCTTTACGATGGCCTTATCATGGGTATAGAATAAGCGAATACACATTACGGATATGAAGATACAATCTTGCACGGCAAAGTTATTGAAATACCCCACACTGGCGGCGCTGGCAGCTGTGGCGGGGGCAGCGGGGGCGTGTGAGCAGCCGGAACAGAAACCTGCGGCACCGGGGGAAAATCAGTCGGCGACGGCACCGGCACCTAAGCAAACGCCCCAACCTTATGCGGGGATTGTTGCCCCGGATACTCGGGATGCAGATGCCGAAGAAGAGGAGCCGGTACCGCAGTATTACCTTGGAGAAATTGCTCCGGAGCCGATTGAAGAAGCCCCCCAAAAAAAGCAGTAACTCTCCCTCATTGCAGAGGGGGCTTACGCTCTGTCCTTAGTTCACACCATGTCGGCGGGGGCGCTGCTAGTTGGTTCTTAGTTGTGCAGCGGCAGATTGAGGGTGGGGCTTTGGGGCGGAGTAATCCCTAAGCTGCGGGCAAGGGTGCGCGCCATGAGGCGGTGCCCCAGGGCGTTGGGGTGCAGATTATCGTTCATGAGGTGGCGCGGTGCAGGGAGAGCCGCTGGTGTGGTGGTGCCGGTGGGGGCGGGCTCTGCCGCGGCTATAGCTTCCCACGCGGCGGTGTGGTCCACCAGCAATACTTGCTGCTCTGTTGCAAGCTCGCGAATGGCTTGGGCGTACGCCGGCCTATAGGATTCGCCCGCCAGGGTGAGGCTTGGTGTTTGCAGCACGGGGATGGCGCCTAACGCTCGCACCATAGCCACGATGGTTTGCAAGGAGCGGCGAAAAGTGGCAAGCTCGTGGTGGCGTGTGCCGTCGTTGATGCCGAAGTTGATGAACACAACATGGGGGCGAAACTGCTGCAAGCGCCATGCGGCGTGGGAGAGAAAACCGGTGGCGGTTTCGCCGCTCACGCCGGCGTTGATGACGATATCATTGCTGCGGCGTTTGCCTTGCTCGGGTTTAAGCTCCCATTTTACGATTTCCATCCAGTGCTCGGCAAAGTTGCGGTAGCCGTGGGTGTGCAGGCAGCCGTGGGTGATGCTGTCGCCCACAAACAGCCAGAGCATGGGTGTATCTGCTTGAGCTAATTGCTTGTGTAAGGTGGCGTAGTCGGGCAGGGTGGCATTGCGCGCTTGCGTGTCGTCTGCCGGGGTTGCCAATGCCGGGGCTACAATGAGGCTGAGGACCATGAATAGCAATACGGAGAGAAACCGGTGCATATTGTGTTGGTGCTGAGGGGGGGAGGCTGCTTCTGTGAAGGCGTTTAGTTTCCTGCCGGTGTAGGCGGGAGAATACCCCGGGCGCTCACGAGCCCCGGGACGGCGTTTTGACTCATCAGCATATCCGGTATGCCATCGCCATCAAAATCGGCCAAGGCAATGAGGCTTCCATCACCGCTGCAGATGCGTGTGGTGGGGATATGGCTATGGCCCCGAAGATTGGCGCTGCCGGGTGTGAGGTTTTGATGGGGTTGACGGAGCAAAAGCTGTTTATCTGCCGAAAAACTGATGCTGTTGATTTTACGGCTTTGTTCCTGCGTGGTGGTATAGGTGGCAGCACCTTTGAAATAATAGAGTGCGCCATCGAACGCTGCCACCAAATCCGGGGTGTTATCATGGTCGCAATCCGACAGTACAAAGTGGTTGGGCGTGAGGTGCATGGCGGCTCCGGTTGTGTTCGTAATGGTCGGGCCAATCTCCAAGGCCGGCACATCCTGCCCGGTTACATGAGCCATGAGCAAGGAGCCATCCGGCCTGCGGATAATGAGTGTGTTGTCCTCCAGCACTGCTGCACCGTCAGTCTCAACATCCGTTTGCTGTGTGGTGCGCAGCTGCTCAGGCTCGGAGAAGAGAATCTTGCCGGGTTTGGACTCGTTGATGTAGAACCACAGGCGAGAATCGACCTGTACAATAGCATGCGGCTTTTCTCCCTGCGTATAGATAGCCAGGGGAATGCGATGTTGTTGCGGCGTGCCGGGAGAATAGGAAAGCGGGGGAAGTGGCGTGTAGGCGTCGAATTGCAAGGCTACGGCGCTGCCGGGGCTTGTGAGGAGTGAGGGTGCAGGGGTGGAGGCTTGCGCAGGCAGTGCGCAGCCGGTTATGACCCATGCGGCTAGAGCGGTGCGTGCGCATAAAATAGTTCCGGTATCCATACACTATCATTCTACCATGCAGCCTTGTAATTGCAAGCAAACACTGCGTGCCGGAAGAAATATGTTGCAAATATGCGGTTGACGCGGCAGGGTGGAGCTGGTATAAAGGGAGAGCGCAAACGGTTAGGGGAAGGCGAACTAATCTGGGCTGCGACCGACAAAAACATTACAACATTATCGGATATGCGAAAAATAGAAGTTTGTTGCTCCTCGTTGGATGAGGCACGCGAGGCAGAGGCAGGGGGTGCTATACGTGTAGAGCTTTGTGCTGCAATTACCTGCGGCGGTGTTACCCCCAGCCATGGTACGATACGCAGCGTGGTAGAGGCGGGATTGAAGCTTGATGTGAATGTGCTTATCCGCTCGCGCGAAGGTGGTTTTTGCTATTCGCCCACAGAGGTGGAAACCATGTGCCAGGATATTGAGTATTGCCGCGAGCTGGGGGTGAACGGTGTGGTGATAGGCGCGCTGACCCCCGAGGGCGATATTGATGTGCCCGCCTGCCGCAAGATGGTGGCCGCCGCGGGGGATATGTCTGTAACCTTCCACCGTGCGTTTGATATTTGCCGTAATCCTGTCCAAGCATTGGAGGAAATCATTGCCCTGGGCTGCGAGCGTTTGCTGACCTCAGGGCAGCAGGGAACTGCTGCACAAGGGGCTGCTTTTATTGCGGAGTTGGTGGAGCAAGCCGCAGGCCGCATTATTGTGATGCCCGGTGCCGGTATTAACCCCGGCAATATTGTGGAGGTGGAGCGTGTGAGCGGCGCTACGGAGTTCCACTCCACCTCTGCCGTGGATGCGCCGGACTGCGCTTACCGTGGGCAAGCTGTGTCATTTGCTGCTAACCCGCAGCGCGAGGGAATCATTCGCCACTCTTCTCGCGAGGTAGTGGCTCAGTTGGTGTCGCTTGTTTAACAAGCGGCACGGCTGAGGGGCCGAGCCTTACAGCGACCATAAGTCATACCCGAACGCCCACAGAATCCAGTTGGTGGGGGTAGCGATGCAGGAGAGCGGAATATCCGCCACATCGGCCACCCAGCGCAAGGGCTGCACAAAGGTGTTGGCTGTGTTGCGCTCGTCTTTCAGGAAGCGTTGCACAATGCATTGCGGGGGAATCGCTAGCTCTACATGGAGGCGGTTTTTCGGCACTGTCTTGAGCTGTTTTTTGGGAATAAATTGCTGAATGTAATTCGGCATATTGGGTGCCGTGAGTTTATCTGCCGGCAGCACGGCATAATAATCGCCGTCGTTGAGGGAGGCGGCACTGAATGGGGCGTTATAGAAACGCGGGTACGCCTCTACCGGGCAACCGCCGATTTGGTAGCAGCGGAACCACTTAGCGCGTGCCGGTTGGTATCTTACCCTGATGGCAATGTAGGCCGTATCTCCCTCGGTGTAAACGGTGTACCCGGTTTTATTGCTGCGGTGCTTGGCGGGGTAACGCACCATGGAATTTGCCACGGGAATCTTGCGGCCGATGTTATCCACCGCGCCGCCGGTATCGACAATGGTGCAGGAGGAAAGTGCTATGCAAAGAATTGTGGCTAAAAGTTTGAGGTTGTTCATGGTGCGGTGTTACGGTTTCTGCGTTACGCCCATAAAATACGGGGCGGCAGCGGTATGCAAATCTGTGATAACCCAAATAAAGGGGCGGTTGAAGGTGATACGGTAGCTCTTCTCTTGGATACATTTATATTGAACGAAGGCAGCGGTGGCTGCTGCTGCCTCGGTGCCTTGCTCATTTACCTCGACATAGCAGCGCTGAATGACATCGCTGACGTAGAGCGGTTCCATGCAAAAGCCTGAAAAATCTGCCGACTCCGAGAAAATATGATTCAAGCCGCAGTGGCGGAGCGGGGCTTTGAGGGAGTAGGTGCCGGGATTCAGCGTAAAACGCGGCAGGTTGACATAGGTGGTTTCTTCCGTGGCGGAGGCCAGCGCCGTGCGTATGCTGTGGTACTTTTGCGGCGTGAGGGTTTGGACAAAATCGTTGACATTACCCGTGGGGAGAATGCCGATGAAATAGCCGGGCTCACCCTTATCCTTAGCCGAGCGGTACGGAAGAGCAACGGCTTGCCAATCCTCGCCCTCTGCGTAGTGGTATTTGCCGCTGTTGTACATCATGGCAACCTTAACAGTGCTGCCGTCGGACAAGGTGAAATCCGCCTCTTCGTTGGTAGAGGCAGGCTTAAACGGGTGCAGCCATCGCTCCTTCAGGTAGATGGTATTAGCGGCCACGATTCGGAGGAACGGGGAGATATCGTTGGCGGAAACGATGCCTTTAATCAGCCCTTTCGTGTGTTGGCTCACCCAGGTGTTGATGATGTGGGCGGAGCGATTGCTGTCGGTCTCAAAGGGGGCCTTGATGATTTGTGCTGGGTTGATTCCCTTGCGGAGCTTCAGCGTTTCGGCAATAAAAAGGGCATTAGCCTCTACCGGGGCCATGGCTGTGGCTACGCCGCGTTTGCCCATGGGCAGAGCTGCGAGCTCAGCCGCCGAGCTGCCGCGCGCCCCTTGTTGCAGCAAATGCAGCACGCCCTCCAGACTAGCCGGAGAGAAGACAATGTTTTCCTCTTGCTTAGCCGCCAATACGCTAAAGAGGCGGATGGCTAAACTATCCACCCCGCCACATGCAGGGGCATTGCATGCGGGTGTTTCAGCAAGAAGCTGTGGCGCAATATGCGTTACGGGGATTTGCTGCGCTTTGTCGCACGCGGTAAGCCCCAGCATGATAAGGAAAGCTTTGACGAGGTTGTTCATTCTATAGAGGATAATACCACAGGCAAAGGCATCCGCGAAGAAAATTGTTTATTTTCGCTAAGCTCTGTTAAAGTTTTTAGTTGATAGCCCCACAAAGAGCAAGTTGTGGGGCGCATTAATGTGAGCGCAGCGAACGGAAGTTAAGAGCCCCGGCGAGGGGCGATATATGGTAGCCCGGTGGTGGAGCTGCGCAGCAGCGTAACCCCGGGAAAGATGAAAAAATATTTTGGAACCCCGTTAGGGGTGGCATAATGCGTGGCTTCAATATTTATGCTCTTTATTGATAAAACACGAATAATGAAAGACCTGCAATATAATACCACCCTTTATGCCACCCCTCTGGGGTTCCAATTGATGGGGGTCTAACCCGGGGTTCCGCCGCTAACGCGGCTCCACCCCGGTCTATTTTATGGCGCCCCTCAACCGGGGCTCCGAATTCGGCTTGCTGCGCTCGCGGTATTGGGGAGGAATGAGAACGGCTTACGCCGTGGTGAAGAATGCCCGTTGGGCATAGTGAAGAATCTGCCTGCGGCAGATGGTGAAGAACAGCTTGCGCTGTAGTGAAGAACGCACCTGCGGTGCGTAGTACGGAGGACCGACAAACTACCATTTATCTACTATATAGTTGAACAGAGCCTTTCGCTAAAAAAATCCCCTGCCGATGGGGAGTTTCGGCAGGGGGGGAGGAAGGATGCGTGCGGAAAAGGGCTTACTTCTCCGGAGTGTAGGGAGTGGCAGGAAGCTCTGCACCATTTACAAGATTGGGTTCCATATAGGTATACCAACCATAACGGGCGTACTTGGGCTTCTTGACCTTATCGGAGGTAAGCACCACGGTTTCGCCTTCAATGCGAGCTGTGGCGGGGTGGTACTGCTTGCCGTTGGCTGATACCTCGAAGCCAACAGGAGCTTGGCCGTTGGTTGTTGTAAGGCCCTCTGCAAATTGATAATGCACCGTGATGCTGTCACCCTTGGCGGTGGTCTTAACGGCCACGGGCCCGGAGTAGGGAACGGCAACGCCGTATTGTGTGGCAGCGGCCAAGTCTGCTAAGCGGGTGCCTACCTCCAGCTTGCGGGGGGGATGCACATCGCTGTTCTTGGAGCCTAAATCTAAGGTGGTGAGGCTGTATACCTTGGGAAGCTCGGCTGCTACCATCTGCTGCACATGGCGGAACTCCGGCCAGTAGGCGCGCAGGGGGCTCTTATCGTTAATGCGCGGCAGTTCAACCATCAGGAAGGGCAAGGTGGCATTGTTCAGCTCCTTGCGCCAGCCTTTAATCATGTCTGTAAGCAGCTGGGCATTTTGCTTTTCATCCTGAATCTCTGCATCGCTCTCGCCTTGGTACCAAATCACGCCCGCTACGGGGAAGTCTGTCCACGGCTCAATGCCGGTCTCGAACAGGTAGGCCGGTTTGTAGGGGTGCGGGGCATTCAGGTCGTTGCCAATGTTTTGGCGAGCGCGGCCGCGTACCCAGGCGGACATGTACTTGCTCTCCAGCCAACGCTCTGTGGTGCACTCTTTGTATTTCTTGTTCAATACGGAGGGGGGCATCCAAGCCATCATTTCGGAGCCGCCGAGAGAGGCGTGCACCACGGCTACCGGGGTATTGCCCAGGTGCTTTTGCAGCTCGCGGCCGAAGTAGTAGCCAACAGCGCTCATGCGAGCGCGCGTTTGCGGCGTATTGCAGCTCCAGGAGCCTTGGTACATTTCCTTGTTCTTGAGAATGTTTTGCAGCTTTTCATTGTAGGCACTGGCGTTGGTGTGCACCTGCGGCTCGGAGTGGTAGAAGCGGAAGAGCGGGGTATCCGCCTCCTTCAGCGAGTTGGTGTCGCCTGTTTGGTTGAGGCGCCAGAGCATGTTGGATTGCCCGGAGGCAAGCCAAACCTCGCCCACGAGTACATCGGAGAGCACCAGCTTGTCGTCTCCCTGTGTTACCGTCAGCTCTTGGCCTTGGGCATTGGCCTGCATGGGGGCAAGAACCGCACGCCACTTGCCTTTCTTGACCTGAGCTTCAACGGTTTGCCCGTTGAAGGTAACTGTTACCTTGCCGCGGCCATCGCAAGTGCCGCTGATGGGTACCTGTACCCCTTGCTGCAACACCATGTGGTCTGCATAAATCTTATCTGCAGAGATCTCTGCCTGGGCCACAGCCGTGGCTAAAGCCGTCAATATGATGAAAGAGCGCATCTTCATACTCAAACTATACTATATTAGCGGGTATTTGGCGAGAAAAAAATTGCAGCGGCAGCGTAGGCGTAAAAAACATCCCCGAATCGCAGTGCGAATCGGGGATGTTTAGAAAGGAGATTTGGGGGAAATCAGAACTTGAATTCGTCTCCGTAGCCGTAGTGTTCGGCAATGTAGTCCACGTCTTTATCGCCGCGGCCGGAGCAGTTGGCAAGGATGGCGCCGGTGCCCATCTCGCGGGCTTTGCGCATGGCAAAGGCAATGGCGTGGGAGCTTTCCAGCGCGGGGATGATACCCTCGTAGCGGGATAATTTGAAGAAGGCGTCCACCGCCTCGGCGTCGGACACGCTCTCGTACTTCACGCGGCCAATGTCGCGGAGGTAGGCATGCTCAGGGCCGACGGAGGGGTAATCCAATCCACTGGCAATGGAGTAAACCGGGGCGGGCTCGCCGTTTTCATCTTTGAGCATAATGCTGTTGAAGCCGTGCATAATACCCTCTTCACCAAAGCTCATGGAGGCAGCGTGGTCGCCCAGCTTCTCGCCCTTGCCGAGGGGCTCTACGCCGTAAATATCTACCGGGTCGTCCAAGAAGGCGGGGAACATGCCCATAGCGTTGGAGCCACCGCCTACACAGGCGCAAACGATGTCGGGCATAATGCCGGTCATTTCAAGGAACTGCTCGCGAGCCTCGTGGCCAACAACCATCTGGAAGTCGCGCACCATCATGGGGAAGGGATGCGGACCCAGCACAGAGCCAATGCAGTAGATGGCCGTCTTGTAGTCGCGCTGGTAGGCCTCGAAGGCGGAGTCTACGGCCTCTTTGAGGGTTTTAAGCCCGTGGGTCACACTTACCACGTTGGCACCGAGCATCTTCATGCGAGTGACGTTGGGGGCCTGCTTAGCGATGTCTACCTCGCCCATGTGGATTTCGCACTCCAGGCCGAAGTAGGCGGCTGCAGTAGCCAAAGCAACACCGTGCTGGCCGGCGCCGGTCTCTGCAATAATCTTCTTTTTGCCCATGAACTTGGCTAACAGGCCTTCACCCATGCAGTGATTGAGCTTGTGGGCACCGGTGTGGTTCAAATCCTCGCGCTTCAGGTAAATTTGGGCACCACCATTAAGGCGAGACAAACGCTCGCAGTGGTAAACCGGAGTAGGGCGCCCCTGGAACTGCTTGCGAATGCGGCGCAACTCATTAATAAATTGAGCAGAATGGCAAATGCTGTTGTAAGCCTCTGTAATTTCCTTGAAGGCGGGTTCAAGTTCCGCAGGCAAATACGCACCACCAAAACGACCGTAGAAGCCGTTTTTATCGGGGTGGTGGCGAAGATAAGTTCTGAAATCCATAACGAAAAAAATTGCGGTGACGATACTACCGCATCGGTCATGAAAAGACAAGCAGAAAAAGTGTCTGTTTACAAATGTTTGCAGCAACTTTTTTTTGTGTTGATTGAATAGCGGCTTGAAAAAATCTGACGAAGGAGTATAATAGGGCACCTTCCATGAAACTTCCTCTCTTTACAGCATTGTTGTTAAGCGTTTCCGCTGCTTTTGCCGCGGAGGAACGCGGCGCTGTAATGGTGCAGGAGGTGACGCCGAGTGTGCCTTCCTCTCATGTGGAGCCTGCCAAGGAGCTCTTGCGCATGAGTTTGGATATGTGGTTTGTGCTCTCCGGGGTGTATGATAAGCGCAGTGCCGATGAAGCGGCACCGCAGTTCCGCAAGCTGATGGATGATGCCGTGGCCCTCTCTGAGAAGGTGTATAGCGAAAGTGCATTTGAGGGAGAGGAGGAAAGCGAAACGCACCGCCGATTGGATGAGTCTCTGACGGAGCTGACGGAAGAGTTTGTGGGGCTTTGCGGCAATCGTTGCTATGGGTCGGAGAAATTGCTGACCGAATTCCGTTATTCCGTAGAGATTGGGTTGATGGGAGATGATTGCTCACCGCTGCTGGAGGAGCCCCGCCCGCTGCTGACAGAGAATGAGGCCAAGAGCGAGCTGCTGCGTATGAAAAAACTGGTTTTGCCCGATAAGGATGTGCTTATTGTGCTGCAATCGGTGAACGATGCCGCCTCTGCTCAATCGGCAGCCATTCGCTTGCAAAGTATAGCGGCACGGCTCAACACGCTGGTGCCGGAGGAAGCCTTGGCTGAGCGCGATTTTGCCCCCAAGGCCGGCTCCCGAGCCCGCAAGGCTTATGCCCCCATCGAGCCCTTGCTCTGGGGGATACGCACAGAAATTGTGCGCATCGCCTCGTTGCCCGGTTACCACAAGACAGATTTCGATTCTTTTTCCGAGGCACTGGAGTGTGTCTTTAGGAGCTTAGCCGAAACGCATTATCACTTCTTTGATGAAGTGTTTGACGATTCCTTTCATTCCGATTTGGATGAGGCTCTGCGTGAGAATGCAACAACTTCAAATTAACATTACATTATTACAACAATGCCCATCTCTGATTACTTGGTAACCATAGGTCTTGAGGTTCACTGCCAAATTAAAACGGCCACGAAAATGTTCTGCTCCTGCCGCGCCGGGTTCGGTTATGAACCGAATACGAACGTGTGCCCCACTTGCTTAGGCATGCCCGGTGCTTTGCCGGTGCTGAATGAATATGCCATTGAGCGCACGGTGCTTACCGGGTTGATGCTCGGCTGCTCTACGCCGCCTGTCTCTAAGTGGGACCGCAAAAATTATTTCTACGCAGACATGCCGAAGAATTACCAGACCAGCCAGTTGGATTTGCCCTTGTGCATTGGGGGCGAGGTGCCGCTGTATTCTTGGGCTTTCCCGCCGGATTGCAAGGTAAAGGCAGAGGGTGCTGTTGTGCGTACTGTTAAGCTGGACCACATTCACTTGGAAGAGGATGCCGCAAAGTTGACTCACTACGGTTCCTACTCTCTTGTGGACTACAACCGCGGCGGTACTCCGCTGATGGAGATTGTATCTGCCCCGGATTTGACCAGCCCGGATGAAACATACGCCTACCTTAAGAGCTTGCAACAGATTCTTATCTGTGGTGGTATCTCCGATGCCGATATGGAGAAGGGACAAATGCGCTGCGACGTGAATGTTTCTCTGCGCCCGAAAGGCCAGAAGGAACTGGGCGCTAAGATTGAGATGAAGAACATCAACTCCATGTCTGCTGCTCGCCGTGCCCTGATTTATGAAATTGCCCGACAGGCAGAGGAATTGGATATGGGCATTGCCCAGGTGCAGTCCACGCGCCGCTGGGATGATGATTTGGGTGAGAGCATTGTGATGCGTACCAAGGAGAACGCCCACGACTATCGATACCACACTTGCCCGGATTTGATTCCGGTGCACACCGCTCCGTATGTTGAGAAGATGCAACAGGAAATGCCCGAACTGCCGGACGCGCGCCAAAAGCGCCTGATGGAGCAGTACGGCCTGCCTGTGGCAGATGCTAATGCCTTGGTGGCAGATGCTCGCTTGTGTGCATACTTTGAAACAGCTGCCGCCGCCTCTAAAGCTCCGCGCAAGGTGGCTAACTGGTTGATTAACACGCTGCCGCCCGTGCTGGCTGAGAAGGAGGTGACGATTGATGATTGCCCGGTAACGCCTGTGGCCCTTGCTGCGTTGGTGGATGTGGTGGAGGAAGGTATTTGCTCTACCAACCAAGCCCGCGAGGTGCTGGCCGTTATGTGGGAGAAGCCGGAGTTGGCAGCCGTGGATGCCGCTGCTTCTTTGGGCTTTAAGAAGGCTGATACCGGAGCCCTTGAGGCTGTAGTGGAGCAGGTGATTGCTGATTGCCCCAACGAGGTGGCTCGCATTCGTGAGGGTAACATGAAGCTTATCAATGCCTTGACGGGTCAGGTGATGAAGAGAAGCAATCCTAAGCCCAATCCGAAGCTTGTTACTGAGCTGTTGATGGCTAAGCTGGGGCTCTGATGGCACCGAGACGAGGCTCTTTGAATTTGAACCGGTGTTCCTTGCATGAGCACCGGTTCCTTTTTTAAGCTCTATGTTCCTTTTATTTGACTGCAACAACTTTTTTGCCAGCTGCGAGCAGGTGTTTCGGCCTGACTGGCGGAGGCGCCCGCTTGTTGTGTTGTCGAATAACGATGGCTGTGTCATTTCTCGCTCACCGGAGGCGAAATCCATGGGAATTGCCATGGGCGAGCCCTATTTTCAATGCCGCGAAAAGTTGGCAGAGGCCGATGCTGTCGTATGCTCTGCAAATTTTGCCCTGTACAGCGATTTGTCCGGGCGAATTATGAGCATTTTAGAGGATTCACTGCCGGAGGTGCAGCAATACAGTATAGACGAGGCTTTTGCCGTGGTGGATGATGGTGATTGGGAGCCTTATTGCCGCGAGCTGAGGAAGAAGATTCGCCGTTGGACGGGGATTACCGTGAGTGTGGGGATAGCGCCCACCCGCACGCTGTGTAAATTGGCGAACGAAACGGCCAAACACCACCCCGAGATGCAGGGCGTGTGTAACTTTTGCAGCGCAGACAAGTGGGAGCCGTGGCTGCCGTCTACCCCGGTGGAAGATGTGTGGGGCGTGGGGCGTAAATTGGCACCGCGCATGCGTTCCTTCAGCTTGCGAACAGCGGCGGATATAGCGGCGGCCTCATTGGATTGGATGCGCCGCCGTTTTGGGGTGCACGGCGAGCGCTTGACCTTGGAGTTGCGAGGTAACTCCTGCTTTGAGGAGGAGAGCCAATCGACTCGCGGGCAGGTGATGGTATCTCGTTCGTTGAAGGAGGGGGTAACAGAGCTGTTGCCGCTGCGTGATGTACTGTGCCAATTTGTGGAAAAGGCAGGGCGCATTTTACGCGATGAGCAGCTGATGGCCTCGCAGGTTTTTGTGGTGTTGCGTACATCCCGCTTTAAGGATGCGGCGCAAAGCTATTCATCGCATCAGGGCGTGAGCTTGCCCCATTATACGGATGATACTCGCCTGTTCATTCGCTGCGCCACAGCCTTGCTGGAGGCCTTGTACAAGCCCGGTTATGAATACAAAAAGATAGGCGTGTTACTGACGGGACTGGAGAAAGTGGAAAATGTGCACCCTACCTTTGACCAACCGGATGTTAAACCCTCGCGCTTAATGAAGGTGCTGGATTCGCTGCAAAAGAAAGGCCACAACATCGGGTTTGCAAATTACGGCAACCAGCCCTTGTGGCACAAGGAACATTTGTCGCGAGGGTATACGACTAATTGGGCGGATATTCCGGAAACCTCTCGGGATTAAGCGCTGAGCTTTTTGCGTACAAGCTTGCCGGTGGCACAAGCAAGGACAAGCAGGAAGCAAAGTGCAACTGCCCAATCCCCGGCAATAGCAAACAGGGTGAAGCCTGCGTTGCGATCCACCGGTAATACGGCAAAGCTGTAACCTGCTTGGTGCTCGTTTTCCTGGCGGTCGATAAAGGCTCCGTTGGGAGCAATGGCACAGCATACGCCCATGTTGGCGGCTCGCACCATCGGGCGGCGCAGCTCAATGCAACGGAAAGCGGCATTGCGAGCCTGCTGGGCACCACATGCGGAGTGATTGAACCAGCCGTCGTTGCTGATATTGACGATAACTTGCGCCCCTTTGCGTACAAACTTGGTGAGCTTTGTACCCACTGTATCTTCGTAACAAACAGCGGGAATAACGCCTACGGTTTCATTCGTGCCGGGAACAGGTACGCTGAGTGGCGTGTTGCCCGTGCCGGGGTGAATGCCATCTCCTACTTGGGTGCCTGTTACCTCGCTATAGGTGCGCTGTATCCATTCGCAGCTATCAGCCAAAGGAATATATTCGCCAAAGGGCATGAGGTGTTGCTTGGCGGCTGAGCTCATGCTCTGCACCTCGGTTCCGGGAATACAGGCCATAGCATTAAGCATGCCTTCCATCTTTAGCTCGCCGTTCGCTGTCGGCACCATGCGGTGCATGTCGGCTCCTGTGAAGAGTACCGCATCACGGTTTAACGCTGTGCGAAGTGCAGGGAGGTATTGTGTCAGGAAGTTTTCTGTAAGACCGTGTTGGTAAGTCAGGTAACGGTATTTAGCGTAATCCTGAACCGTGGCGGTGGTAACGGGGCGCTCATCCGTAAAGATTTCATTCTTGATTAAATCTAAACTCAAATCGCATTCCAAGGCGCTTTCCGGCCAAATCACCCATGCGGGGCGGTGAAGTGGGAAAGCCAGATTCTGTTTATTGTTATGAGCAACTGCCATCTGGCGGCGCAGCACGTCCTCCGAGGCGGCGATTGTTTGCTCAATGAGAGTTTGATTGAAATCGGAGATACCTTGGCGGCGCTCGCGGATTTTCTCCTTTTGGTCTTTATTGATTTGTACGGCCAAAACGGGTACGCTCAGCGTGCTGTCCTTTCTTAACAACGCATTCTGTGAGTATGATTTGGAAATAAACATGCCCCCGAGGAAGAGCAGAAACAGGACCAGCATGCAGCCGTAAAAATCCCAGATTCGGCAGTGGCTGCCACAGCCCTTAAAGTAAATGTACGAGCGGCGTGCTGCACCCCAAAGAATAACGGTGGTAAATGCCGGTATGAAGGAAAGCGCCGTGGTACCGATAAACTCAGCCCATTGCACCATGGAGAGCCCGTGGTACATGCCCATGCCCAAGGTGTTCCAACTGAAGGCAAGGGTACCGCTGGAGCGCATCCACTCCACACAAACCAAGAGGGCTGCCACGCCAGTAGCTGTGCCTACTGTGCTGAACAAATCGCGCCAAGCCCAGTCTGCCCACGCTTGCTTTTTCTTTTCCGGGCGCAGTCCCTCCGTTGCCGGCGCGGCTTCTAACCGCGGGCGAAGTACTGTGGCAACCAGCCCTCCCCACAAGCCGATAAGCGCCGAGTACACGGCCATAAGCGGCAGAAACGCAATGAGCAGGAAGAGCCAGAGGGGAATATCAAACACGTATCCGACCTCATGAATCCACCAAAAGCTGGTGCTGTACCACCCCATGCCGTATAGCCACCCCATGCCAAAGCCGCGTTTGAAGGATGCTTTGCCCAGCCACAGGATGGTCAATATCGGCAGTAAGGCCACCCATACAAGAAAGCCTATATCGTATGGCTCAAAAGCCAAGGCCATGATGGCGCCGCTAAACAGGCTCCATAAGCCGCGATTGAGAAAAATCTTTTTAAGCAGGGAGACAAGGGGGGATGTACTCATGGCTTCGTATTATTCTTCGTTGTTGTCAACGAGCCCCTTTTCAATGGTGGTGTAGCCTAAGAGGAATTTCTCTCGCAGGTTGGGTTGCTCCGGGATAATCGGGCTGTAATACACCTCTACGCGCCACAAAGCCTGGCTTTCCTCCAAATTGTATTTGCGGAATTGCTCTCTGTTGTTGATAAGGGGATTGCCCTTAAAGGCCGGGTAGCCATAAATGAAGATGTTCTTGCCTTCGGCAAAGTAGTAGTTTCTGTCTGTTTCCTCTACTTGGCCGTTTTCGTACAAGAAGGTAACGGGCTGGCCAATCATAGCGCCGGTAGAGTCGTGGAATTGAACGTAAATTGTACCGTTGCCGGTGCATTCCCCCAGCTGAATTTTGGCGTAAGGTGCGTGGGAGATACCGCTCATGGCTAACCATTGCTGAGATGACACGTCCTCCCATCCGGTGATGATGTTATCAATAACCAAATCATGCCCGTACCACGGAAGCTCCGTTTTGCGTTCGCCCCAATCAGAGGTGGGAAGGTCGCGGTACATGTAAGCCGTGAAGGTTGCTGCTCCGGCCAGCACCCCTACAAACAGACAGATGCAAATGAAATTCAGAATGCCTATTTTTTTGATGAAGTTTTTGCTCTGTTGTGATTTTTTGGCTTGCATGCCCCTATTTTGTACCTAAAAATGCCTTGTTGCAACAAAAAAAGATTGCATTCTGCGAAAAATAGGTAAAAATAGTGTCGGATTACAGAACATCCCTCATACACATTATGGCAGAAATCGATGATAAGAATGAAAACAATGTGCCCGGCAAGTTCTATGTAGACACCAACTGCATTGCTTGCGGTCTGTGCATTGCCAATGCTCCGGATTACTTCCGCGAGGACGACAACGGTAATTCCGTCGTGTACAATCAGCCCGATACAGATGAAGGCGTAGAGGCATGCGAAGCTGCCATTGCCGATTGCCCCGTACAGGCTATTGGTGACGATGGTGAGTAAAGCCCATTTTTCCCGATAATTTCAGCCGGTTCCGGTGGTGTTTAACCGCCAGAACCGGCTTGTCATCTGTATGGCCTCACCTTCTCCCAAAAAGCGCAGGCGGGTTCCGGTAGAACCGGTGCTGCCGGATACGCCCATCCCCACCGGCAATGCCGGAGAGCCACCGCGTTATTGCGAGATGCGCGCGGAGGACGGCACGCTGCGCCCGGCTCGGTTTATGAGTCGCGGAGAGCGAGAGAAGGGGCAGGTTGTGTCTGACTTCTTTGGAATTTTGCCCGCCATGTCTTTAGATGCCAATGTGCGCGGGGTGGATTCCGTACTTGTTTCATTGCTGGAGAAATTGGACATCAGTGCTGCGGAGTTTGCTCCGGAGGTATTGGCTGATGCCTGGCGAAAAGCTGCGGGAAATTTCTTGTCTACCCGTGCAGAATTGTTGACGATAGCTGATAAAAAAGCGCGTATACGCACCGCCCACCCTGCGGTGAGGTACGAGCTGAATCAGCGTAAATCGCAAATTATTAAGGCACTCAATGCGGTTTTAGGGGAAGGCTGCGTGACCGGGGTGCAGATAATTCACGGTTGACGCAAATTTGCCGAGTTAGGCTCATTATACTCTTGCATGTGAAAAAAAAAGGAGTATAATACGCGCTCACAAAGCAAATCAGTAGCACTATGAGTAACGATTTAGCACAAAGAGCACAGCAGTACCATGAGGAACCCAGACCCGGCAAACTTGAAGTTTTGCCCTGCAAGTCTTGTTTCTCTATTGACGACCTGACGCTGGCCTACTCCCCGGGTGTTGCTGAGCCCTGTTTGCGCATTGCCGAAGACCCCAACACCTCCGCCCTCTACACCGGGCGTGGCAACTTGGTGGGTGTTATCAGCAATGGTACCGCAGTACTTGGGCTGGGCAATATCGGTGCCCACGCCTCTAAACCCGTGATGGAAGGTAAAGGCCTTCTGTTTAAGATTTATGCAGACGTTGATGTTTTCGATATCGAGTTGGACATTAAGAAGCCCGAGACTCTTATCGAAGTAATTAAAACGATGGAACCCACCTTTGGTGCCATCAATTTGGAGGATATCAAGGCTCCTGAGTGTTTCATTGTAGAGCAGCGCCTCCGCGAGGAAATGAATATTCCCGTTTTCCATGACGACCAGCACGGTACAGCCGTTATTTCCGGCGCCGCCTTGCTGAACGCCGCTCACCTCACAGGCCGCTTGTTGCAGGACATGAAGTGCGTTGTTTGTGGTGCCGGTGCCGCTGGTATTGCCTGCGCTAAGTTCTACATGGCCTTGGGTATTCGCCGTGAGAATATTTATATGTTTGACTCCAAGGGCCTTATCCACACAGGCCGTTTGGATTTGCACCCCACTAAGGCCATGTTTGCCCAGAGTGAGGACTGCACCTTGGAGGTTGCCTTGCAAGGGGCTGATATCTTCTTGGGCCTTTCCAAGAAAGACCTGCTTAAGCCCGAGATGGTGAAGAGCATGGCTCCCAACCCGATTATCTTTGCTTGCGCCAACCCCGACCCGGAAATCACCTACCAGGCCGCTAAGGAGGCTCGCCCGGACTGCATTATGGGTTCCGGCCGCAGCGACTGGCCGAACCAAGTGAACAACGTAAGCTGCTTCCCCTACATGTTCCGCGCTGCTCTCGATATGCAAGCCACTTGCATTAACGAGGCCATGAAGATTGCCGCCTCTCGCGCTTTGGCCGATTTGGCCCGCGAGGAAGTACCCCAGTGCGTGGTGGATGCCAACGGTGGTGTGCCGCTGAAGTTCGGTCATGACTATGTGATTCCGAAGCCCTTCGATCCGCGCATGATTGAGTATCTTGCTCCGGCCATTGCAGAGGCCGCCGTTATTTCCGGTGTGGCTCGCCGCCCGATGCCGGATAAGGATGAGTACCGCGCCCAGCTGAAGGCTCGTGTTGCCAAGGTGCACGAGCGTACGCATGCTTTGGTAGACAGCTACAAAGCATAAGTTATCACCCTTCAACACAGCAACAGAGTTTATGCACCAACGATACAGCAAAGCTCTGTTGCTGTTTTCTTTGCCCGTGTTGCTGGCAGCCTGCGGTGAAAAGCAGGAGCCGGCACCGCAGCTTACTCCGCAGCAGATGCACGAGCGCGTGCAAGCCTTGCTTAAACCCAATGTAGAGTCTTCTGCCACGGAGTATAAGGAGGCGCTGTCGTTGCTTCAGCGCTCCGCTGCAGCGGGGTATTTGCCGGCTCAGGTGGATTGGGCCGGTGTGTTATTAGAAGGCTCAAAAGACGGCTCTGTGCACAAAGACCCCGAGCAGGCCTTCCAATGGTATACTCGTGCTGCTAAGCGTGGCAGTTTGGTGGCTACGCATAACTGTGGCATGATTTTGCGTGATAAAGGTCTGCTTGCAGAGGCTATTCCGTATTTTCGTACGGCTGCTTTGGGTGGTGTGCCCGAGTCACAATACCAATTAGGCCGTATTCTGCTGCAGCAGGGCAATCCCGAGGCTCTTGGCTTTATTCGTAAGGCGGCAGAATCTAACAGTGCTGCCACCGTTGCTGCTGCTGCCTTCACCTTAGGCCATGTGTACGGCAAAGGCAAGGCGGGTGTGCCTGTCGATGCTGAGCAATCAACACAGTGGTACATACGTTCAGCCAATGCCGGCGACCCCCGCGCGCTCTATATGGTTGGCATGATGTTTTTGGTGGGAGATGGTGTGCCACAGGACGCGCAAAAGGGAGAGTCCATGTTGCGTATGTCCGCCGGTCAGGATTACCTCCCCGCTATCCGCATTTTGATTGACCACATATTACAGTCTCCCGATGAAATTGCAGCGTGGCAAAAACGCGAGCAGGATTTGAGCAAGAAAAAGCAGTAGAGTTCATTCTAAATAATAAGAAGCCCGACCTTACAGCATGCAAGGTCGGGCTTCTTGTGAGAGGGTAGGGAGTTATTACTCCGCGACTTCTTCAGTCTCTTCCTCTTCTTCTGTATCTTCTTCCTCCTCTTCCTCTACAGCTTCTTCTTCAGCTGTTTCGTCGGCAGGAGCAGTTTCCGTTACAGGAGCAGGGGTGTAGTTATTAAGGCGCTCGGAGATAAAGCCAAGCAGGTAATCAGAGCCGAACACTTCTTTCGTGATGTGGCGAGCAGGCTCAGCACCGGGCTCGGTAGCCGGCATGTAGAGCACGTTGGTGGGCACCTGGGAGCGCCCTAATTTGCTCATTTCAGCATCGATAGCTGCATTAGGCTTGGTTTTGTCGGCACGCATGAGCACGACCCCACTCTTTTCGAAGACGCCGCAAACCTCTGCGGAGTAGGCTAACTTCTTGTTGGATTGGCAGGTAGCGCACCACTTGGCAGTAAAGTCAACATAGACGGGGTGACCCTCTTTCAAGGCCTGTTCCATCAGCTCGGGGCTCCATGTGTTCCAAATGGGTGTGCTGCCCTGAGACACGGTGTAACCGGCTTGCGTCGGCTGGGGCTGCACCTGGGGTTCAGTGGAGGGCATGGTAGCCATAATGCTCAGAACGAGCAGACCGAGAGCAATGATACCGCCAACCAAGCGAGTCTTAGCACTCTGGTACATGGGGCACCAACGGCCATATACCCAGAAGGCACAAGCATAAATAGCCATACCGATGAAGAGCATCATGCGTGCGTCGTCGCTTACCATGGCTAAGTAGGTGTCCATAATCCAAGCGGCAGCTGCAAACAGAAGGAAGGAGAGACCCTGCTTGAGGGATTCCATCCATGCGCCCGGGCGCGGCAGGAACTTCATTAAGCTGGGAATAGCACCGAGCAAAATGTAGGGGAAAGCCAAACCAACACCCATGAAGCACAGGGCAGATACCATCTCAACATCCGGCAGTGCGAGGGCAAGCGGCAGAGCAGAGCCCAAGAACGGAGCGCTGCAAGGCGTGGCAACGATGGTAATGAAGATACCCTGGAAGAAAGAGCCAAGCAAACCTTGCTTGTTTTGCAGGCCTTGGCCGGCACCTGTGGCACTCACGCCGATTTCGAACACGCCGAACATGCTCAAACCAAGGGTGAAGAGAAGCAACATGATGGCGTAAACCACCCACGGATTTTGCATCCACATGGCCCAGCTGCGGCTGTTGGCATCTGTGGAAAGAAGCAACAGAATAGCAAGTACCAGGAAGGAAAGAATAATGCCCAAGGAGAAAATAGCAGAGTGCATGAACACCTTGCGACGATCACCACCGCCCATCTCCACAAAGCTCATAATCTTGAGACCGATTACGGGGAATACGCAGGGCATAAAGTTGAGGATGAGACCACCCAAGAACAGGGAACCGACGATGAGCAGGAAGCTCGTTTCCGTAGGTTCTGCAACCGGGGCGTTTTTATCAGCGGCAGCTGTCTTAGCGGAGAAGTTGATGCTAACACCGGCATGCTTACCGTCGTATGTGAGGATACCCTTGAGCTCTTGGAGCTCCTTGCCTACCAGCTGCTCGTTGAGCACAGGGTGCATCGGGTCCTCATTCTTGTTACGCGGCAGGTTGAGGGTGTAGCCGGTCTCGGTCTTGGTCAGCTGTTGCTCAACGGCGGGGTCAACGCAGTTGTCCTCTGAGAAGAAGTAAGCGTTATCAATCTTCTCAACACCGGAGATAGAAAGCGTTACCGTGTCGACCGTCTGCGTGGCCGTTACCGTTACAGGAGTGTCGCCTAAGGTTTCTACCTTGGTTTCTTCTGCTGCCCAATCAGCATTGGCGGCGCCATCTCCGGCAGCAAGGTTTACCGTTACTGTGCGGGATTCTGCGGGATTGCAACCATTGTCATTGCAGGTTTGGGCAGAGCTCACGATGGTGAAATCCGCCTGCTGAGGAGCTGTGGCTTCGGGGGTTACTTTCCAGACAGCAATCGGTGCCTCGTAAGAATAGGAAACGCTGAAGTCACCCTGCACGCGGTGCGGTACTTCCCAATAGGGGCCTTCCACCTTAAATCCGGCGGGTGCCGTGAGAGTGGCTGTTACAGGCTCACCAACAGTACCCGGATTGCGCCAGTAGGCGTGGTAGGTGTCAGCCACTTTACCATTGAGAGCAATGTAGAAAGACTCTCCGGCCTTGTAGCTGGCGACACTGGCTTTACCGGTTGCCGTGTAGTAGTCCTGTTGCTGTGCAGCTTGGCCAAAGAAGCCAAAACCGCCGGAGCTACCGCCCATATCAAAGGGCATGGCATCCTGTCCGAATACAGCACTACCCAGCAGTGCTGCCGACATCATGATTGCTCGAACTGAAATCATAACGATATCCTATCATTTTTTTTCTCCTTTCGCAAGCGTGAAGTAAGGGTGTTATTGTAAATATCGACATGAAACAAAAACGGTGCCGCCTTTTGACGACACCGTTGAGAAATAAGAATGGTAAATCAGTGCTTATTGAGCTTTTTTGCGCATGCCGATTTTCTCAGCCGTCCAGTCGCGCATACGGGCAAAGATGGAGTAGAGACCCGGTACCAGGAAGATACCGAATACCGTGGCTAAGAGCATGCCGCTGAAGGTGGTGATACCGATTTCCTGACGGCTGGCTGCACCGGAGCCTGTGGCAATGACCATGGGCCATACACCAAAGAGGAAGGAAATGGCGGTCATCAACACTGCACGGAAACGCATGCCGGCACCGTTAATGGCGGCTTCCTTAACGGGTGTGCCGGCTTTCTCGTGGTCGTCCTTACTGAACTCAACCATCAAAATGGCGTTCTTGGCGGACAGACCAATGAGCATCAGAATACCCAACTGCACGTAGATAGAGAGCGTAAGATTGCAAAGCTGTGCACCCATGAAGGCGCCCAAGGTAGCCACGGATACCGAGAGCATCACCGGGATGGGGGTGGTCCAGCTTTCGTACTGGGCTACAAGGAAGAAGTAGGAGAATACCATGGCGAGGGCAATCAACAGCCCGATTTTGCCATCGTTCTGGCGCTCTTGGTAAGAGAGGTCTTTCCACTCAGCCTTCCACTGGCGGTCAATGCCTTTGCTGCGCTCTTCCTTGTTGATGATGTCCAGCGTCTCTTCAATGAAGTCCATTACCTGGCCGGAGCCGACACCGGGTTGCGGGGTGACGTTGATATCGGCGCACATGTACTGATTGAATCGACCATAGGTGGACGGCCCCATTCTGTAGGAGAGCTTACACACGGCAGAGAGCGGTACCATGACGCCGTTTTCGTTTCTTACCCATTGGTTAAGAATATCGTCTGCCGTACGGCGGTCGCGGGCATCACCCTGAATCTTTACCTTGAAGTTGAAACCATCCAAGGTGAAGTCGTTCACGTAGGAGGAGGCCATCACGCTTTGCAAGGTGCTGAAAATGGTGCGTACCGGGATTTTAAGAGACTGAGCCTTAGCGCGGTCAATTTCCAAGTGAATTTGCGGCGTTTCAGCATTGTACTCGGAGCGTGCCATAGCAATGAGGTCGCCGCGAGCCATGAGGCGCTTGATGACTTCCTTGACCATGTCGCCCATGTCTTTGGGGGTGGCGCTACCACGGGCTTCAAGCACCATGGATACACCGCCGTACAGGCCAAGACCCTGAATGGCGGGCGGTGTAACGGCCATGACGGAAGCCTCGGGAATATCTGCACAGGCAGCGTTAATCTTGTTGGCAATGGCAGATACGGACAAATCCGGGGTGGGGCGCTGATCCCAAGGGTCGAGCTGCACAATAACCATACCATTGCTTTCGCCGGAACCGGAGGCAAAGCTGAAACCACTCTGGGCGGAAATCATGCGCACGCCGGGAATCTTTTTAATGCGTTCCTCCATCTGGCGAATTACCTTATCGGTACGTTGCTTGGCCGTGGCGGTACCTTCCAAGTTGATAACGCAGAAAATGGCGCCCTTATCTTCTGTGGGGATGAAGGAACTCTTCATCATCTCCGGTGTCAACAGGTTGTAGGGGTTGAATTTTTCTTGCTGTTGTTTGCCTTGGGGGGCAGCAGCTGCGGGCTTTTCCGTTTTCCAAATCTCATTCCACCAGGCGGGGGTACCGGAGTAGTAGGCGTAGTTAGCATACAGCACACCGGCAAGAATCAGGATGGTTAGCCAAGCGTTGCGCACCAAAATGCGGGAGCCGCTCAGGTAAATGACCTTGCATTTCTCCATCACCCAGTTGAAGGGGGCAAAGATATATTCGGCCAATTTGTTTTTCTTCGAGCCCTTCGGCTTAAGAATCAGGGCACACAGAGCAGGGGACAAGGTGAGAGCATTGAAGGTGGAAATGCACAGAGCCACGCACATGGTGACGGAGAACTGGGTATAAATAACACCCACCATACCACCGTAGAAGGCAATGGGCACATACACAGCAAGCGTTACTAAGGTGGTTGCAATGATGGCACCGGTAATCTGCTTCATGCCTTTAATAGTAGCCTCGCGCGGGCTGAGTCCTTCTTCTTCAATGATGCGCATCACGTTCTCCACTACCACAATGGCATCGTCCACCAAGGAGCCAATCACGAGAATCAAGCCGAACATGGTCAGCACGTTGACCGTGTAGCCCAGCACGTACATGATAACGAAGGCACCCAACAGAGACACCGGAATGGCGAGGGCAGGAATGAGCGTGGCGCGCCAATCCTGCAGGAAGAGGTAGGTAACAAGAATTACCAAGACCAGTGCAAGCACGAGGGTTGTGGCAATTTCCTTCATGGTGGCCTCAATAGCCTGGGTGGGGTCATAGCCCATGCTCCAGGTTACGCTTTCGGGCATGAGCTTCTCCAGCTCGCGCATTTTTTCCTGCAAGGCAGCAACGGTGGCCATAGCGTTGGCATCGTTGTTGCGCATGACTCGCATACCCACGGAATTCTGCGTGACCCAGCGGCCTTGCTCATCGCGGAAGGACATGCGACTGTAGCCGGAGTTGGTTTCAGCACCCAATTCAATGGTGGCAATATCACTCAGCTTGGTCACGTGACCGTCGTTGCCGCGCTTAACGATAATATTGCTGAACTCTTCAACCGTTTTCAGTCGACCGGTGGCCGTTACCTTGTAGGTGGCATAGGAGTTTTCGTCCTGAGAGCCAACGGAACCGGCAGCCGCTTGAATGTTCTGTGCGGCAATAGCCTCGTTAACATCCTGCGGGGTAATGTTGAGGGCGCTCATGCGGGTGGTGTTCATCCATACGCGCATGGAGTAGTTGCGGCTCATCATCACGTCTGCTTCAGAGATGCCGTCTACCTGTGCAAGCTGGTCTTTCACATTCATACGCAGCCAGTTTGTCAGCTGCAGAATGTCAATCTTGTTTTCATCGCAGGTGAAGGCAAGGAAGCAGAGCATATCGCCGGAGCGCTTGCGTACGTGGTACCCCGTCTTCTTAATATCGTCCGGCAATTTGGATTCTACGGCTTTGATGGCGTTTGATACGTTCACCATGGCCATATCATCGTTGGTGCCGGTAGAGAAAATGAGGGTCAGGGAATAGGAGCCATCATTGGAGCAAGAGGAGGAGAAATAGAGCAAGTCATCCATACCAATGAGCTGCTCTTCCACCGGGGCTGCCACCACTTGCGCCAATTCTTCCGCACTGGCACCGGCGTAGCTCATGCGCACTGAAATAGTGGGCGGCGATACTTCCGGGTATTCGGATACCGGCATCTTGCTCAAACACAGGAAGCCGGCTAACATCATCAAGATAGAGATGACGAAAGCGAACTTAGGACGGTGAATGAAAAATTGTGAAAACATAGCGTGTAAAGTGTTTGAAATTCAAGCGTTAGTTGTTTTCCTGTGTTTGTTCTGTTACCGGAGTGCCATCTTCCAGCTCTGCCAAGGGGCCGGTAATGACTTTGTCTCCGGCTTTCAATCCGGCGAAGATGGGAGTAAGGCCGCTTTCTGTATCGGTGGTGCCGCAAAGAATGCGGGTTACACAGGCGCGCCCGTGCTTCAACGTGTAAACGAACTTGCCGCCTGTATCGGTCAGAATAGCCTCATTCTTAAGCGCAGGCAGATTAATATCGGATTTGCGGTTCACGCGGATGCTTACCACACCACCGGGCTGCAATTTACCGCCTTCGTTATTGAAGATAGCCCAAATGTTTTGCGTGTCCGTAGCGGTCTTAATCTCGTTGTCTGCGAAATGAATGCTGCCTTTTTCGGCATGCTCCGAACCGTTGGCGGAGATAAGAGTTACCTGGGCTTCCTCTCGCATGTTCTCATCGGTCTTGTAGGCAGAGAGGATTTCATTTTCACTCAGGAAGAAGCGAACGTATATGGGGCTGAGCTGTACCAGTGTGGCCAAGGGAGCCTTCATGTCTGAGATGTAGCTACCCTCGGAGAAGAATACGCGGCCGATTCTTCCGTCCATAGGGGCTGTGATGGTACAGCGAGCAAGGTCGTCCTCTGCCAGAATAAGTTTTGCTTCGGCTGCGTTGCGCTTGGCTACAAGCTCGTCATGAGCGGCAAGGGCGCTTTCCGCTTCGTCGCGACTGGTGGCGTTGCGCTTCACCAAGTCCAGCTGTCGGGCATATTTGCGCTGAGCATCAGCAATACTTACATTTAACTTTGCAATTTGGGCTTTGGTTGCATCCACCTCTGCTTGGTAGCGGGTGGGGTCGATTCGGAACAGAACGTCTCCTTTACGCACCAAGTCGCCGTCCTTAAACTCCTGTTTCAGCAAAATACCTTGTACCAGCGGGCGGAGCTCCACTCGGTTAATAGCCTCGATGCGGGCACCGTGGCACTTCAGCACGGTGGGGTCTTGCATGGTGCTTACGGTTGTGGTGAATACAGGAATGGGGGCTTCTTCCACAACGGTGTGGCCGCTCTGTTCTGCCGTGTCTTCATGAATTGCCTCCACCCCGATAACGGTGTCACCCACGCGGATTTTGTGAGAGCCGTCTGTAATGACTGTTTGACCCTCAGTAAGTCCATTGTAAATTGCCTGCAAACGTCCCTGGATGGAGCCGGCTGTTACATCGGCCTTTGCCACAACGCCTTCGGCATCTACCGTGTACACATAAGCGCCGTGCTCATTGTAGTGAACGGCGGTCAAGGGTACCATGCAAACTTGCTGGGTATCGGTAAGGGAAACATTGAGGGCACCAATGCCACGGGGCGTGAGCTTTTGCTCCGGATTGCTGAATTCTGCCCAGAGGGTGTAAGTATCGGAATCGCCGGTCAGGATGTTGTCTACAATGCTGACTTTGCCGCCGTGTTCATAACGTCGACCGTTTGCCATGGTGAGTCGCACATCTGCCACGTTGCCGATTTCCTTGGGGCCGCGGAAAATACCATTGACATCGTATTGACTGAGCGGGAAACGCACATAGATGGGATCCATCTGCTTGATGGTAACGAGCGATTCTCCCTTCATAATGTAGTTTCCGGGGGAGAACTTAATTCTACCGATGCGACCGGTGATTTGGGCGCGAATGGTGCAGTCTTCTAAGTCCTTCTTGGCTTTTGCTAAATTAGCGGAGGCTTCGATTTCTGCTGCTTTCAACTCTTCCAGCATTGTTTCTGCCGTTTCCGCCTCTTGGGTGGAGGTAGCAGAGCTGGCTGTAAGAGAATCAAAACGATTCTTTCGGTTTTGAGCATACTGAATACGGGCTCGAATTTCCTCAAGAGCGGCTTCCTTTTGCTGCACTATGGCTTTATAGCGAACAGGGTCAATCTCAAAGAGCAATTCTCCCTTGTGGATGATATCGCCTTCTTTGAACAACGGCGGTTGTATAAATCCTTCTACGGCAGCTTTTACATCTACGGATTTGATGGCCTCCATGTGCCCGATGCTCTTGCGGGTAATGCGGTCCATTCCGAGTGTTACTTTCTCTACCTGAACGTGTTGAGTTTTGTTAGGCATTTGGGCGTATAACGCCCCGGCTCCTGCAGCCAATACTAACATGGCAAGTGTCGGTACTCTCATGTAAAGAGATTAGCACTTTATTATATAAAATCAATTCAAAAATGATAATTATGTCAAAAAATTATTGTTGAGTTTGTGCGATTCTATATAGCCTATCTCGCGCCGTTATGCAAGAAGGCCCTCACTCCTTCAGAGCAAGGGCCTCAAGAAAAAATCATTATTTCTGTGGCTTATTTCAAGCGGGGCTTTTTAGGTACGGGGGGTGCGCTGTCCTCAGGTGCCTTATAGGTTGTGTTGGGCAGCCATGTTTGGTTGCGTCCAAAGAAGGCAATCTTACCGCGAACAATCAGGTTCTTACCCTCGCGCCATACCTCGCAACCGTATACCTTACCATTCTTCGGGTCAAGAATCTCGCCGTCTTCGTAGGTCTTGCCGTCTTTCTCCAAGTCCCAGATGATGTGCATGCCCATAATGAGGGGGCGGCCAGGTGTGGCTGCTCGTGCGTTCTTATCCTCCAAGAGGTCTACGATGCGGCCGTAGTATTTGCCTTTGTACTGGTATATCTGTACAACGCTCTTAGCCTTGCCGGTTTCGTCGTCAATGGTGGTCCAGTAGCCGGTAATGTTTGCCAGTGCCTGTGTGGCAAGCATGCCCAGGGTCACTACTGCAGTCATGAGGAGCTTTTTCATGGTATGTGCTTTTTGGGGTTATTGCCTCCTCTAGCTGATAGAGAGTTAGAGTGAGGTCGAGGTTAGTCTACACAAAAGCTAGAGTTAAGTCAAGCCTGTAATGAAATTTTCTCAAATTTAGCAATAAAACGTAGGGGGGCAGATAACTCTGCCCCCCATAGAGAATTATACAAATAGTTGTTTGTACAAGGCTTATTGTATTTGCATTTGGCTTTGAAGCCATTCGGCAAACTCGGGTGCCTGAATGGAAATTTGTTGCATCATGTCCGGAATCCACGGAGTAAGGAAGAACCCGACCAAGTGGAATGAGAGGAAAATAATAAAGAGGCAAAGGAAGGGAGCAGGGCGCTTTTGAGATGAAGCTAAGGCAATAGTGCGAGCCCTGTTATCCCATAGCGTGAGTGTACCTTTAAGGCTCATGCGAGCCGCAATCGCCATTGTTATGATGGAAAGCAAGGGGATAAAGCACCCCATACCCATGATGAAAGCGCCTAAACTGCGAGAAAAACTGCGGTGAAGCGCCGGGGCTCCTTCTCCCATGAGTGAGGTAACGCTGATGCCCATGAGTCGCTTACCCGGTGTGGTACCGAATTGGTGCAACAGGATAGCCTCCAGAATAATGGAAGGCAACCAGAATACCGGTTGAGAGAACAAAAGAAACTCGTTGAAGGGTATCTTGAAGAGGTAGATGATACCTGTCACCAAGCTTGCATAAAGTGCATAGTCTGTAAATCGGGCCAATAATCGGCTAGCGATTCCCGGCGCAAAGTGGCTATTTGTTTTTGGCTCTTCTTTATCGGGAGAAGAGGGCTCTGTGGCGGGCTCTTTGTTTTCTGCTGATTCGGGGACCGTCGGTTCCTTCTTCGGAAGGGTGAATTGAGTCATGAAGTCGGCCAAAGCAGGGAGGCTCTTCAGCGGCTGCCAATTTTCACAGCCTTTATGCCATGCCATTGTGTCCGGGCTGAGTTCACCCATTTGAATACGTGCAATGACATCGGGCACGGTGGCCGGGCCTTTTTTCTCTTTTTGCTCAATCCAGTAGATATCCATAGATGGTGGTGACTAAAAATTAGTTGGAGCGAAGCGCTTTTGCGGGGTCTTGGCGAGAAACGAAGAATGCCGGGATGATGGAAGCGATTGTTACCATGATGAAGGCAATAACGGCTTGCTTAGCAAAGAGCTCCGGTCTGTATACTGCGGGGATTTTAATGCCGTGTGCAGTAATCGGGAAGGGGTCCATGCCGATAGAGGAGAGCATCTCCTGAATCTCTAAGCGATTATGCAAGACAATCAGCGCCAGAACAATACCCATAATGGCTCCCATAATGCCGATGATGACGCCTTGCCATACAAAGATACCTACAATCTTGCCGGGTGTGGCTCCCAATGCTTGTAACACGGCAATCTCTCTCTTTCTCTGCATCGACATAGTGAACATAACTGCCATAATGCAGAAGCTGGCAATGAGGGTGATGGCAGAGAGTACGAAATTCATCATCACGCGTTCATTGGCAATGAGTTCGTAGTAGGGTTTCAGAATATCGGACCACGGGGTAATATTCCAGCGAGTAGGCACGCCTTCGTCTTCTTGCGTTGTCGCTGCTGCGTACTGCTCTTCTTCCGTTACTTCCGGTTCCTGGGCGGGAGCTTCCTCTGTAGCCACGGCTGTTGTTTCATCCGTTGTTTCGATTGCGTCGTAATCAATCTCCTCCACAGGGGGCGGCATGTCCTCCGCGGTTTCGGAGGCTGATTCCGTTACGCGGTAACGGTTAATCAGCTCATGGAAGTATTGCTCAATGTTGCCGGGCGTGTGCTGGTCTTTCAATCGCAAGCAAATACCCATCACATTGTTATCCGTGTAGCCTACCGATTCCTGTGCAACGTGCAACGGTACATACATGTCCGGGCCGGGCATGTTTTCCGGAGCTCGGTATACACCGACAATCTCTAAGTCCACAGGCACAATCAGAGAACGCAAATTACCGATTTCCTTGCCATTCTCAGTGTCTCGGTCCAAGGCGGCCAGTGCGTCAATTTTTGCAAGCCATGTCTCTTTGTCCTCCTGAGTAAGCACGGCGCCGGAGGAAAGCATGTAGTAAAGAGCCATGCAGGTGTTCAGTTCACTTTGGCGCAGTTTGCGAACCACGGGGCGCAAGGCTTGTTTTTCTTCCTTGGTAAGTTCAGTTTTGTTCATCACGGCGCAATAGTCGGCCATGCGCACGTGTTCAGGAATATCGGCATACGGGAGCAGAGCTGCTACTACTTCACGATATTTATCTGTATTCAGGTGTATTTGCCCATCTTTTTCCTCTGCGCCATCAAACAAGCTGCGCATTGTGGGTAAGAATTGCTCGTTGGCTTGAGTCATCATCTCGCCTTCAATGCGCCCCATAATGTCTGCCATTTGCTCAATGTTGGAGCTAATGGGGGTGAGGGTCATTCTGTTGCCCGGTGCAAGGTGCAGGCGTTTTGCAACAGCATAGGAGATAACGCATTTGTTATCCATGCCCAAATCAAAATTGCCGGAAACAATCATGGCGCGCAACGGCTCAATTTGGGAATGATTGTCGGGCTGTACAGAAGAGAAACTGATCGTTGTGTTCAGGTAGGTGTCTGTTTGCGCAAAAGCCATGCCTTCCAGCTTAGCATAGGCGGTAGCCACATTGGGGTGTTTCTTAAGCCCTTCTTCTACCAAAGGCCAATCGCAATCATCCATCGTGATGGGAATGGTGGCCCCGGTGTAGGCATTGGATAAGGTGGCTGTGTAGTGGGGTTGAAGCGCAAAGCCTTTCTTCTCCATCTCAATTTGAAGACCTTCCATTACAGAAAGAACTACGATGAGTACCATCACTCCCAAGGCTACACCACCCAGGCAAATGAGGGTGATGATGGAAAACATCGTTCTCAGCGGGTTCAAATAACGCACCGCGAGCATGAGGCTGAGATTTCGTCTGAGTATCTTCATGTGCCCTTAGTATCCGAGATATTTTCATAAAAATCAAGCCTGAATACCGCCATACAGTATTCAGGCTGATGAGTAAAGTGATGTCAATTTGCTTAGAATGGCAAATCCCCGGTAGGTGCCTCCCATGTAGGCTGCTCGTTTTGGTCTGTCTCTTCGGTGGAAGTGGGCTCGGAGGAGAGGGTTTCCGTGTGCCCGCTGCTAATGACCGGTGCGCCGGGCTGCGGGTCATAGCTGTCGGTGCTTTCCGTTGTTGTTAAATGCGGCGTTTCGCGGCGTGCAACGGGGCGCTTCTTGCCTTCCGGCTTTCCTTCTTCGTCCAGTACGCTCATGTCTACCAAATCTGCCAAGTTGAGGGCGTAGCGAACAATGGGCGGTAGTTCTTTTTTGGAAATATCCTTAATGAGCCAGTTAACTTGCCCGGAAGTGGAGCGGAAGTGAATGCGGCGTGCCTGCATGTCTACGGTATAGATGATGGCATCGTTGAACACGCTGTTACGCTGACGGTTAATGACGTTGCCGACAGGCAGACCGGGCAATTCTGCCATGGCTTTGGCGCGGTAGTCGCGATCGCTTTCGCGCAGGTTGTAACGAGCGCTGTCGATAGCTTGTTTTTCCTGAGCGATGGAAGAGGTAATACCGGCCTTCTTTTCTCGGGCTTTATTCAAGCTTGCCGTGGCTTGTTCAATTTCTGTCTCAAGGGCAGTGATGCGGCCTTGCAGGGTTTTTACGCGCTGAATATTGTTTACCTGGCTTCTGTTGGAGATGATATGATTAAACTCCGCAGAAAGTCGGTCGTATTCTGCGCATGCTTCCTCGTAGGGGGTAGGTACATCGTAGCGCTCCATCTGTGTTTTGATGAAGTAGCAGCCTACACCCAAAATAACCACCAATGTGGATACCAAGGCGATATCCATCCAGTAGGAGGATTTTTTACCCTGTTTCTTCTTTTCTTCAGCTTTGTCGTCTGCCTGGCCTTCTGTAGGAGCCTTTGTGGTTTCCTCTGCGGGAGCGGGGGCGACCTTTTCCTCTTGCTTGGAATCAGCATGAGGAGCATAGACGATGTCCGCAAACTTTTCGTCTTCGTTCTCAGGCTTATTGGTTGAAATACTCATTGTCTCGGGAGAGTTTGTTTTTCTGTTTGCGGGCATCTTCAATTTCGTTGTTGAAGATGGAAGTAAGTTCTTCGAGTGCTGCGTTTAATTGGGCTCGCTTAAAATTACATTTATCCCATTCCTCGCAAAGAGTAACGCAATCAGTCAGAGTGCTCTTTTCTTCGTTGCGAATATCTTGCAGCTTCTTTTCAAGCTGGGCAACGGTTTCTTCCAATTTATCGGGGGTGGAATCATCGGCCTCACGAATATCTTGTTTGAGGCGAGAAATCTCCTGCTTGAGCTTGGCGTTCGCTTCAAGCGCTTTTTCGGTGTAAATCTGATCGGTCTCCTCGCGATTGCAGCCAGTTGTCAGCAAGCTGATGGCTGTGAGAAGAGAGATGCCTGTTAATGAGAGTGTTTTCACAATCTGTATCATGCGTTATTCTGCATGATTCGTCAAGCATGTTTTGTGTCACAAACGGAGCAAGAGACCGTTTACTCCTTATCTTTCGGCCAAAGCGCGGCCAGACGCAAGGTAGCATCATCAGCCGGTGGCGTTAAATGATGGATTTCCTCGCGCGTAAACCAACCGAGCGCATCGGATTCATCGGAGATGATAAAACTTTCGTGTGGGGCTTGGAGCAAATAGCGTATGTCGTAATGCAAATGCTCCGGCTCTCCTGCTGTGGGGCGTGCCGGTATGGTGTGAATATCCACGTCAAATATTTCCGGGCTCAGCGCTGTTAAGCCGAGAATGCCGCTTTCTTCTTCCGCTTCCCGAAGGGCTACCCGCAACACATTGGCATCGCCGTCGGCATGGCCGCCGGGCTGAACCCAAATGCGCAGCTTGTGGTGCAGGGTGAGCAGGGCTTTATCTGCTGCTGCATTGAGGAGCCAAGCAGACCCGGTAATGTGGCCTGCTTGGTGTCCTCTCTCAAAGCAATCCGGCGTTTCCATCACGAATTGGAGCACGCGCTCTGCGTTAGCCCGGTTTTCCGGATGCTTTTCCATATAGCGGGAAAGCTGCGTGCAGAGTGTTGCTCGTTCATCATGCGGATTCATGCCCATGATTGCGTGTTGTAATTAGGCTTCGGGTTGCATGCAACGGCGGCTGGTCACAAACATGAAGAGCAAGCCCACAAGCAAGCTCATCAGTCCGTAGAGCACAAAGGCAGAGGTGCTGGCACCCGAGATAACAGAGGTGATGCAGATAACCAGAACATTGCCCAGAGCGATGGTAAGAGACCAGAAGCTGGAGACAATACTCTTAAGCTTCTCGCCGGCGGCGGTGTAAGCGTATTCCAAGCCCGTGGTGCTTACCAGAATTTCTGCTACGGTGAGTACAAGGTACGGCACACTCTGCCACAGGATGGAAAGTGTGACGCCGCTATCGAGCACACTTTGAATAATAGCCACCATGCCGAATGAGAGACCGGCCAGTACAATGCCGATACCCATTCTGACAAGCGGACTGGCCAGCTTCTTCACCTTCGGATAGACCAACAGCGTGAGCATGGGGATGAGAACCATGACCAGCAGAGGATTGAGACTCTGCATTTGCTCTGCCCCAAAGTTGATATTCAGGTCGAACAGCGTGAAGCTGATTTCCTTCATGGTCTTACCCTGTACCAGCCAGCTGGATGCAGTTTGGTCAAAAAGACTCCAGAACGGAATGACAAGAAGGAAGGTTACCAGAATGCGAATCATATTGCGGGCTCCCTTTCGTTCTTCTGCATCGTAGAGCTGTTCTGTTTCTTCTTTGCTGCAGAAGAGCATGCTGCCTGCTGTGCCGAAGAAATTACGCAATTTCAGCGTTGCGGCAAGCTTAAGCCCTGCAATAACAATAGCTACTGTGTATAAGAAGACTGCCAACAAGGCACAGAGCTTGCTCTGCGTTTCATTGAGGCCGGAGAGTGCAGCAATATCGTAAGCTCCATTGTGGGCACAGGCGGCTAAAGCAAAGATGATGGGAGCCACTACAATGAAACCGGCAATTTTGAGCGCGGTGGATGTTGTGGCGGCAACTTTTTCGCCGCTGAATCGTTCGCAAGCTTTGCGAGCTCCACCAAAGATACGACAGAGCAGGATGCTCATGAACTCCGGCTGTGCGGGTTCCTTGTGCTTATAGGTTTTGCGACCCAGCCAGAATACGAAGGTGGAGAGTGCCATGAAGATGCCCGGAATGGCAAAAGCTATGCCGTAGCCCCAGTTGTCGCGCACAAAGGGGATGACCAGCATGGCAAAGAATGAACCGAAGTTGATGGACCAGTAGAAGGCCGAGTAAATGCGGGTCATGGTCTGGGAATCAAAGCCGCCGGCTTGGTCGCCCACAAAGGCGGAGACGCAGGGCTTGATGCCGCCGGTACCGATTGCAATAATAAACAGACCGGCAAAGAGTATCATTTGCTTGCTCTCAATGCTTGCTGCAAAATCGGACATAGCCAACACGGCATTGCCTAAACAGTAGAACAGTGAGATGAACAAAATCGTTTTGTAGCGCCCCAGGAAACGGTCTGCCAACCAGGCACCGATGAGGGGTAAAATGTAGATGATGGCGTTAAACAGGTGCACAATCTCTTGTGCAGAGTTCTTGGACATCAGCAGTACATCGGTCATATACACCATGAGGATGGCCTTCATGCCGTAGAAGCAGAAGCGCTCGCAGGCTTCATTGCCAATGATGTATTTTGTTTGTGGAGGTAAGGTTGTCATAAATGATGCAAAAGGGGGTGAAATTCTGTTAAAAAAAGCATGAGGCCGGTCTTGGTGCCGAGCCTCATGCTTCATGAGGTAATTTGCTTGAGGATGGATTATTGTTCCTGATTCGGCAGCACCTTATAGCGTGTGTAAGAGGTGCGAATCCATTCCTGCATGAGCTCATCCTTCAACTGAAGAATGCGCAGCTGGTGATTGCTGCTTTGGGGCATCTCCTCGCAAGTTCTGCCGGTGATACCGGTAATGACGGCCTCTGCTGCGCTCTTAACAAGCGGAGCCAAGGTGCCGGATGCAGTGCGACGGAGGGCAGACTCGTGCAGATTGAGCTTGCGCATGCCGGCCTCACTAAGCTCCAAGCCTTGCTCCTGCAGGCGTGCTACTTCTGTAATCGGGCTGTTTTTGAGCTCTGTTACAACGGCTCCGGCAGCGGAGGCAGCTTCAAAGGCGGTTTTCATATCCTTACCGGCCAGCAGCTCATCACCAATCTTCTTGTGCAGTTCATCTGCCACTTTGTAGAAGTTCTCTACGTGCAATTCTGCTTCCAAGGCAGCGCGGGCAGCCGGTTCTGCTTCTTCAAAAGGCAGGGGAACAGACGGTGTGATGCTGTCCGTGCGGATGATGTAGGCATTCTTGCCTTCGGCATCAAGGTAAGCTTGGCTGAATCGACCGGCACCTGTGGTGGACAAATCTTTATTGAATGCCAAGGCGCACAGTGTTGATTCTGTGCTACCGGCCTTGATGGTGGTGTTCAGAATCTCAGAGGTGGTGTCAGCGGTGCACTCCTCGCAGGGGATAATGCGATAATCAATCAAGCCTGAGGAGGAATCTGCGTTAGCGATGTTGTTGGTGATGACTGTCTCCGGGCTTTCCGTGGCAGCAGAGGTAAGCGATTCCTGGATTTCAGAAGCACGGACGCTCAGTTCATTACCATTCATGCCCTCGCCGGCAATAATGTTGATAATGGTAAAGGCTCGCTTTTCGGCTACAGTATAGTTACCCTTGGTCTTTTCCCAGTATGCCTTGATGGCCTCGGCATCAGGTGCCGGTGCTGCGGGGGCTGCGGAAATCGGGAAGCTGGCTGTCCAGCCGTTAAGGGATTGAGCCACTGCTTGGTCAATCTTCTTCTCTGCGGTCAGGTCGCCCTCGATATCAGCTGTTACCATAGCTGTGAGGGTGTCCCAGATAATCATGTCGGAAATAAGGTCGCGGAAGCTGCGCTCTGCGGCATTATCGGCCTGGCCATTGCGATAGCCCACGATGTTCTTATAAGCTTCTGCGTTGAAACCGCCGTTTTTCTGGAAAGCGGGCATGGCGGTAATGTAGGCATCAATCTGTTCTTTAGAAGGAACAATGCCGAATTCCTTGCCGGCCTCGCGTACAAGCAAGCGGTTAACAGCCAGATTTTCCTCCGGTTGCAGAATGCCGATGTTGCCCCACATGTTCAGCAGGTAAGCGGCTTTCAGACTCGGTTCCACCGGGAGGGATGCTGTGCGCTGCAAACGATAGAAAACCATTTCTCTTTCATCCAGCTGGCCGTCGCCGTTCTGGTCGCTCAACTGCAACAAAAGATTTTCAAATGAGGGCGCAGCAAGACGATTGAGTTGATTGAGGTAGCTTTCTGTTCTGTACCCCATGTTCATGATGTCTTGCGGCTTGTGTCGTGTGTCGTTCACAATCACGCGATAGTCGCGTGAAAAGGCGCTGCCGGAATCGCCGTAGTCCATCATGATGAGGCCTACGAGAATGCCGACGATGACAATGACGGCTATTATCAGGTTCTTACGGATGAATTCGAGGAATGTCATGGCTTTTCTTTCTATGACTGATTTCGCATGTGCAAGCTAACGCGAGTATTTTACTTTTAAGCTCTCCCCCTTGCAAGCATGAAAATGCACAACTGTGTCATTCTCTCTTATGTTTCATTTGGGTTGATAAAAATATTTCACTTTTTCTAAAAAAATGCTTGACTTTCGGCGTGCGTAAGTGTAATATCTCGCCGCTGCCACGCATGGCACGTTAGTGCGTGAATAGCTCAGTTGGTAGAGCAGTAGACTTTTAATCTATTGGTCCCGGGTTCGAGTCCCGGTTCACGTATAACACAAAAAAGCTCCGACTTGTTCGGAGCTTTTTTGTATCTTCATTGTTTAGTTTTTCTTGTCAACCTTGTCGCTATCCTCGGGTTCGTCGTCCTTTTGCTGATCGGGATACACCGCCTCGATAAGGTAGGCCGTAGGAATACCTGTGACAAAAAGGGTTATATTGGTGAGCCAACCTGCTGTGGTGCACGCAACTGTCAAAGGTATGTCCACCGCATATAATGCACCGGTGAGGGGCATTACCATGTAATTCAAGGTGCTTCTTTCTTCCGGGATGTACGAGTTGCTTAACTGATGCAATTCTCGTAAGTTATCCTGGGCTGTAAAGACGGTTACAGGTTGTTTTCCTTCAAAATATTTGTGAGATAATACCCATTCATCTTTCTTTTCTTCTTTATAACGAGCTTTGGGTAATAATCGTTGTAATTCATAAGGTCCGAGAGCTCGGTAGAGGTGCACCGTCTCCATGCCCTCTTGGTATTTGGGATAGCTGCTGAGGTACAGGTGCTCCACGCGCGGGTGTTTATCAAAAATCAAACGACTACCCACCTCCCCGCGTGCCGGTACTTTGTAAAAGGTATGCTGCACATAATAGACCCCATCTTTGCGATATATGGGCGCTTTCTTTAAGTCCTCAAAATCGCAGTCGATGTATTCTTTTTTACCAACGGCATCGACGAGCGTGTGTGTGTTCACCTGCGTCCATAGGCAGGAAGTTAATCCCATAGCGCACAGAACGCAGAGCATGAAAGGTTTGAGGAGGTGGAAATGATGTTTCATTGTTTACGATTGTTGGCGATTCATTCCGTTTCGTCCCTCAGTTGGTTAAGGCGATTAGCGGCACGGTTTATAAAGTTGAGGGAGTCCCATCGTTCCAAGGCTGCATCGGGGAGCATGTAATAAGGTTTGAGCTCACGGCCTACCTTATAAGCTTCTTCACGTGAGGTGCTTCCTATCATTTGATTGAATTGGAAGGTATGCAGCACTGTATCTTCAGCAGATACAAATTCCATCACGGACCAGCATTGAGATACTGACATTTGAACAAATTGCGAAAAATGTTCTACCTCCAGCCATTTGTCGAAAGTATGAGGCGGCGTTTGCTGAATCTCTGCCATGATTTCTTTGACTGCCTTAACCTCCTCCTCAGTTAAAGAAATGGTTTCTTCGATACTGCCTTGATAATGATAAACATGGATACGGATTCGGATGGTTGAAGCCTGCGCCGCTGCTTCGCGAAGCTTTTGCGCATCCTCGCCATGATGTTGCAAATATTCCTTGTATTTTGCAGAGGCATCGAACGTAGCATCTGCTTCTTCCAACTCTGCAATCATGCGTTGTTGTATCGTTTCTGTACAACCGGATAAGCTTAATCCGGCAATCAAAAGGAATTCTATTTTTCTCATCCTCATACTGTGAGTTTCTTTTGTTTTTGATTTTAACATGTTGAACTTTCCGCTACAAGTAAAAATGTTCTCATGCTTTCAACTGAAAAGCCATCCGCATAGGGTAATCACCGCAAGGACGCACCACATTGTTGTTATTCGCTTCGATATGTGAGATGGTGTCAACCATACGCAGAAGAGGACGACGAAGCTGCTCCAGAAAACAAGGGTGTAGAGTACGAGAATGGTGTTTCTGAGTAAGATTGCATCCTGAGCATGATACCACACACCGGGTAAGCTGTATAAATAACCGGAACAGGTTATACCGATTATTCCAGCTAACAGGTAGATGGTATGAAATAGCTTTTTCTTGGTAGAGGGAAGCATGGGTAGCGGAGTTAGGTCTAAAAAATCCCGCCTCACCAGTGCTGATAAGGCGGGATATGGAAGCTATATGTATGCCGATATTACTTGCTGAGGAGTTTCTCGAGCAAGGCCTGTGAGTTATCGGCAAGTTTGGACGGATCCTCAAGCATGCCTGCGCGCAACAAGGCTGTGTTAATCAGCTGGCCGGCCAAAAGTTTGGCTAATTCCTCGTCTTCTGTACGGAGGGTGGCAAGCTTTTGTACAATCGGGCTGTGAGGATTGAAGGCAATCTCCGGATGCGTTTCCGGAACGGGTTGCCCCATAGCTTTCAGGTAGGCACGCACTTCCGGTGCCACATCGTCGGCGCTTTGCAGGGCAATAGCAGGGGCGGAGGTGACGCGATCGCTGATGGAAACCTTGCTGAAATTCTCAGCAAAGGCGCTGCTTACCCATTCCGTCAGCTTGTTGCCTTCTTCTTCACCCAAGGCGGGAGAATCTGTCGGTGTATCCAACGGGGGCAGTTCCAGGTCTGCTCTGTCAATGGACTTAACCGCCTTGTCGTCTACCTTCATGATGCTTTCAATGACGAACTGGTCGCCACCATCGGTGAGGAAGCACACTTCAAAGCCGCGAGCTTTCAGGGCATCCAAGTAGGGGCTGTTCTCCAATTGAGCACGGGAAGCACCGTAAAGTACATAAATGTCCTTTTGGTTTTCCTTCATGCGGCCAATATAATCGGCAAAGGAGGTAAGTTTGCCGGGCTCGGTGAAGGTGGATTCAAAACGCAGTAGTTTGGCAAGCGCTTCTTTATGCTCCCAAGAGGTAACAATACCTTCTTTAATGAAGCGACTGAACTGGCGCCAGAAGGATTCATATTTCTCGGTGTCGTCCTTAGCCAGCGTTTCCAAGTGTTTGATGAAGCGCTTGGTAATGATGCCGGAAATGCGGCGGAGCAGGGAGTTATCCTGCAACATTTCGCGGGAGATGTTAAGGGGCAGGTCCTCGCTGTCTACCACGCCGGTCAGGAAGCGCAGCCACTCAGGCAGCAGATTCTCCGGCTTGCTGTCGATAAGAACCTTGTGGCAGTATAAGGAAACATTCGGCTCACAACGGCCAAAGCCCATAGCTTCGGGGCTTTCCTTAGGCACATAGAGCACGGAGTTGAGGACAATGGGGGCATCGGCGCTGAAGTGCATCCAGGTCAGCGGCTCTGTTTCTGTATGACCGATGAACTTGTAGAACTCCTCATATTCCTCGGTGGTAACATCCTTCTTGTTCTTCATCCAAATAGCTTGCACGGTATTGATGTGCTCGCCGTTAAAGTCGATGGGGAAGCCAACGAAGTTACTGTACTTGCCAATGATGTAGCGCAGTGTGTGCTCTTGGGCAAAGTTGTGGGCGTCTTCCTTAAGGTGAATGAGGATGCTGGTGCCACGGGGTGTATCAGCCGGGGCTTCCTGCAATGTGTAGCCCTGCTGGCCGTCGCTAATCCATGTAACCGGCTTAGCTTCGGGCTGCCATGAGCGTGTCGTGACCTCAACTGAGTCTGCGGCCATAAAGGCACTGTAGAAACCTACACCGAACTGCCCAATGAGATCTTGTGTGCCGCCTTGGCTCTCCTTCATGGCCTCTAAGAACTTCTTAGTGCCGGAGTGAGCAATGGTGCCAAGGTATTCGATAACCTCTTCTTCGGTCATGCCGATACCGGAATCGGCAATGGTGAGTGTGTGTTTTTCTTCGTCGGCACTGATGGTGATGCCGAGTTGGCGGGCCGGGTCTGCAATGGCTACGCCGGTCAGTTGCTTGAGACGCAATTTTTCCAAGGCATCGGAGGCATTGGAAACAAGCTCGCGGACAAATACTTCGCGGTCGCTGTAAAAGGCGTGGATAACAATATCCAGCAATTGGCGGACTTCTGTCTGAAATTGATGTGTCGTGCTTTCCATAATAGTAATCTTGTGGGTAATTCTACTCTCATTTGCGCCTGCGTCAACCATCTTTCGCGGCATACACCACGAATCTGTGGCTATAAGGTATCCTCCTCTTCGGGGAAATCTGCCTTATCCCAGTTGAAAAAGATGTAGGCCTCTCGCCGCGAGAGGTTGCGCAGATTGAGGTATCGGGTGCGCAGAAGCGTGCTGTCGCGATGCCCCATTTCTTCCTGCAAAAGAAACAGGTTGTGAAAATACTTGAGGTGCATACTGGCAAAGGTGTGGCGTAGTACGTCTTTTTGCCAGTCGTCAAACCCGGCACGGCGTCTTAATTTTGCCCACATGCGGTTCCAATCGTTAGGGGCTATAAGTTCATGGTCTTTTTTGCGGAACTCTTTGAGGCGTAAAGCGCCGCCACGTAACGGAATGGCTCTTGCACCGCCGGTTTTACTGGCGTGGCTTTCTATGTATACTTCTTTTTCCCGGAAATCAATGTCCCGCCATTGCAAACGCTGGATTTCGCCGGGGCGCACACCGCACCACAGCATGAGTCGCACGGCTGCTTGCATACATTGCATATCCGGTGAAAGCATGGCTTTCATTAATGCTGCAATTTGTTGTGTTTTCAGGATTTCTATTCGCTCTTCTTTAACGCGCTTACCCATGATGCCGGAAACGGGGTTTTTCTCGCACCAGCCTTGTTTAATCGCTAACGAAAAGATACTGTGAAGAACGCTTTTGGCTTTCAAAAATACATGTCCGCTGGAGTTAAACTCTTTCTCTAAGAGCGCGCGGCACTCTTTGCGCGTAACGCGGCGAATGTCTTTATCCACCCAATCTGCTACAGTGATAAAACGGTTAATGTATGAGCGAAGGTCTGCTAAGGTGCTGGGGCGTCTATGAGCACGCATGTGCAGGCTTTCTTCTGCCGCCTCTCGGAAGGTGGCTTCATCATCATTGTCATTCAGATACTTGAGACCTGTTTGAATAACTTTTCTGTAAAGGGCTACCAAGTTTTTTTTGTTCAAATCGGTAGCCTGTGCTATTTCCGTGAACTCAATGAATAATCGCAGTATGTCCGTTTCATTAACGGGTAGATTAATGCTGCCCAGGATAGGATAAGTAGTCATGCGTGATTGTCATATCACGCTCAATTGTTGAATTTCAACCCTTTTTCTCTTCCCATTCCGGTAGCTGCGTGTCAATAAGCCATGGTGTGTATTCTGCAGGTATCTCAGATTGAATGGCTACACGATGCCCGTCTGCAGGATGGTTGAATGCTAAACGCCATGCGTGCAGCATTAATCGCCCCGGCTTTGCCTTTTGTCGCTGCGGATGCGCATAAATCGGGTCCCCGATGAGGGGGTGCCCCAAGTGGAGCATGTGAACGCGTATTTGGTGTGTGCGCCCTGTGTGTAGTGTACACATTACTAAAGAGCTATCGCTAGAGGCATCATGCTTCAGTACGCGGTAATCCGTGATGGCCGGTTTACCTGCACCGGGATTAACAACCGCCATCTTGAGACGATTAACGGGGTGTCTGCCGATATTGGTGAATACGGTGCCCTCCGGTTCTTTGGGGCAACCTTGTACCACGGCTAAGTAGATTTTGCCGGTATCTCTCTCAGCAAATTGGGTGGTGAGTGAGAGGTGGGCGCGGTCGTTCTTTGCAACGACAATGCATCCGCTGGTGTCTTTATCCAGTCGGTGAACAATGCCGGGGCGTTCTACGCCACCAATTCCGGATAAATCCCCGCAGTGGAAGAGGACGGCATTAACCAACGTGCCATCCGGATTGCCGGCGGCCGGGTGCACTACCATACCGCTTTCCTTATCTATCACAATGACATCGCTGTCTTCATACAGAACATTCAGCGGAATATCTTGGGGCTGGGCTTCGGTTGGCTCCGGCTCGGGGATATTGACCTCAATGCGCATGCCTCGCTCAATCGGGGTTTTCGCTTTTGACGTTTTGCCGTTAACGGTGATTTCTCCGGATTTGATGAGGGCTTGAATACGCGCGCGCGACAGCTCCGGCAGTTGGCCTGCCAAAAACTGGTCGAGTCGTGCACCGATTGAATCTTCTGCGATGATGAGCATGGCGATTACATGCCTGTGGGGTTATCTATAAAGACGGTCGGCAGGCCGAATTGTGCCTCCAGCAGGGCTCCGAGCGATTTTACACCAAAGGTTTCCGTAGCATAGTGGCCGCCAAAAAGAATATTGACGCCCAAGTCTTCTGCTGCGTTTTTGACCCAGTGATTCTCTTCGCCGGTGATGAAGGTGGTGTATCCTTTCCCGTGGATTTGGTATATGCTGTCGCCGGCGCCTCCGGAGCATACAGCAACGCGACCGGCCGGAGCCGACGCATCGTGAATAACGCCCGTAACTGTGCTGCCGGTGATTTCTGCAAAGCGCGCTTTCAGTTCACCTACGGTGCCGTGGAAAAGACCGGCCACGCCGATAAGGGTGCCGTGGTAATCGACCTCCGGTGTGCAATCCGTCAGGTTCAGCGCGGCGGCTATGCCGGCGTTATTGCCCAGTTCGGGGTGCAGGTCTAAGGGCAGGTGGGCACTGTATACAGCCAAATTATGGTTCAAACACGTGGTGATTTTCTTTTTGAACCACCCGGTCATTGGTTGTAAGCCGCACCAGTAAATACCGTGGTGCAAGATGAGCAAATCTGCACCGGCAGCTACAGCATCCTCGATGGTTTTCTGTGAGCCATCTACCGCCAAGGCTACTTTAGTGACGTGGCCGTTGTTTTCAACCTGTAAACCATTAACGGCAACCGAGGCATCTTTGATTTCGTGGATGCGGAGTTTGTTGTCCAATAACTCCGTGATGTGAGAAAGCTGAATCATGGTAAGTTTATTTAAGGTTGCTATTGTTGTTCATTTGGTTGCGCAAGGCGATTTCCTGATGCAGGCGTTTGTTAAACTCGCCGGCCATATCGTAACCTGATTCGCGCAGATAATGGCCCAGAGCGGCAACTTCTACCAAGCGGGTCATATCGCGCCCGGGGGCTACAGTAAGTGTGAGTTTTGTTATATCGGCTCCCAATATGTTCGTCTTGTTGCGGTCGAGCCCCAAGCGTTCGTGGTCGGTCATTTGTCCGTTGGAGAGGTGAATGAGCAAATCTAACTTTCTTTCTTTGCGGTATGCTTTCAGGCCGAAGAGGTTTGTAACATTGATGATGCCGATACCGCGGATTTCAATAAAGCCGCTGCTCAATTTAGGAGAGGAGCCAATGAGCTCACCGCCGATGTTGCGTATCTTTACCATGTCGTCCGCCACCAGTGAAGCACCGCGTTCTACCAAGCCGAGAGAAATCTCGCTCTTGCCGATTCCGCTCTCCCCGGTAATAAGAACACCCACGCCGTTTACATCTACCATGCAACCATGCAATGTGGTGCTTTCAGCAAACTCGTTTTCCAGAATAATGGTGGCTCTGTTAACAAGCTTAACTGTTGGCAACGGTGTGCTAAAGACGGAGACTGCATATTCATCTGCCAAGCGAAGCACATCACTGGGTATGTCTTCATTTCTCGTAAATACCAGGCAGGGGACATCTTTGGCAAACAATTTGCGCAGTCTCTCTTCGCGGGAATGGCCTTCCATGGTTTCCATGTAGGCTATTTCTGCAGCGCCGAATACCTGAATGCGCTCGTGGGCAAAGTAGTCGAAGAAGCCGGCTAAGGCCAATCCGGGGCGGTTGAGGGTGGGCTGGAGAATGCGCCTGAATGTGCCTAACGGACTATTGCGCAGCTGCAGCTCCAGCGTTTTGCCGTGGTTCTCGTAAAATCGAGCCACGGAAACGCTGTCAACCTTTTTAATCGGTGCCTGTTTCATGAGTGGAAGAAGGTGTTATCAGTCAACCTTTTTACGGCGTGTCGTTGTTTTGGTTGCTTTGGTGGTGCTTGCCTTTTTCTTTTTGGGCGCAGCCGGTTTTTTAGGCTCGTCTTCTTTTTCTACTTGGGGTGCCGTAGAACGGAAGTCGATTTTATCCGTGCCTTCAGGGCGAACCGCCTGAGAGATAATGCCGGCGGCCAAGTCGCCGCGAAGTATCGCTTCGGCAATGGGGTCTTCCAGCAAGCGCTCTATAGCGCGGCGCATAGGACGCGCACCGTACTGCGGATCGTATCCCTTGTCTACCAGCATGCTTACCACCTCCGGAGAAAGAGAGAGGGTGATTTGCTTGGCTGCAAGGCGGTCGATAAGTTTCTGTGCCTCGAGGACGACGATTTGCTCCAAGTCCTTACGCTCCAGCATACGGAAGACAATCAATTCATCGAATCGATTGATAAACTCGGGACGGAAGTGCTGTTTTGCGGCTTCGGCGATGCGCTCTTTCATCGTTTCATAGTCGGCTTCTTCGTTATCAACGGCGCCGAATCCCATTCTGCCTTGTCGCGTAGCCAAACTGGCGCCCACGTTGGAGGTGAGAATAATGATACTGTTGCTGAAGCTTACCTTGCGGCCGAGGGAGTCCGTTAAGCTGCCGTCTTCCAGCACTTGTAAGAGCAGGTTCATGACGTCCGGGTGCGCTTTCTCCACTTCGTCAAACAGAATGACGGAGTAGGGGCGGCGGCGTACTTGCTCTGTCAGCTGACCGCCGTCTCTGTGCCCCACATAACCGGGAGGTGAGCCAATCAGTCGGCTTGTGCTGTGTTTCTCCATGTACTCGCTCATGTCGACCTGAATGAGGGCTTCTGCCGTGCCGAACATGATTTCTGCCAGGTTTCTGGCCAAGTAGGTTTTACCCACACCGGTCGGCCCCATGAAGAGGAAAGAGCCGATAGGACGACGCGGGTCTTTAATATCAGCGCGGCTGCGGCGTAAGGCTCGGGAGATTGCAGAGCATGCTTCCATTTGGCCGATAACCTTGTTTTTCAGCGTTTCCTCCATGCGCAGGAGTTTTTCTGCTTCTTTTTCTTCCATTCGGGCAAGGGGAATTCCTGTCCATTTGGAAATTACGGCCATGACATCTTCCTCGGTTACAACAAGGGAGTTGTCGCGTGCGGATTCTTGCCACTCGCTGACGGCTTTTTGGAAGTCTGCCTCAAGATCCTGCAATTGGTCGCGCAAGGTGCCGGCTTCTTCAAAGAGTTGTTTTTCAACCGCTTCTTTCTTGCGGGCCTCCATTTCCTTACGTTTTGTCTCGTAGGCCTTGAGGGAGGCAGGGCGAGTCATGCGCGCGATGCAGATGCGGGAAGCGGCTTCATCCATGACGTCCACGGCTTTGTCCGGCAAAAATCTGCCATGCAGATAGCGCTTAGCCAAGTGTGCGGCTGCTTCAAGCGCTGCTTCTGTGTAGCGAACATGGTGGTGTTCTTCGTAGCGCGGGGCAATGCCTTTCAGAATTTGCACTGTATCTTCTACAGAGGGTTCTTTTACCTGCACCTGCTGGAAGCGTCTCTCAAAGGCTGCGTCCTTTTCTATATGCTTGCGGTATTCGTTAAGTGTGGTTGCACCGATGGCTTGAAGCTCGCCGCGTGAAAGTGCCGGTTTGATGATGTTGGAGGCATCCATGGTGCCCTCAGAGGAACCGGCACCCACCAGAGTGTGCATTTCGTCAATGAAGAGAATGACGTTGCGGTTGCGTTGCACCTCTTCCATGACGGCCTTGATTCGCTCCTCGAACTGGCCGCGGTACTTTGTGCCTGCTACCATGAGTGCCAAATCAAGAGAGATGATTTTCTTTTCTCTTAAAAATTCCGGCACATCGCCTTCGACTATCATTTGCGCAAGTCCTTCTACAATGGCGGTTTTGCCGACGCCTGCCTCGCCCAAAAGAACCGGGTTGTTTTTTGTGCGGCGGCAAAGAATTTGAATGACGCGCTCAATTTCTGCACGACGCCCAATGACGGGATCGAGCTCACCGGCGGCGGCTCGGGCTGTCAGGTCACGCCCGAAAGCATCCAAGGCAGGGGTGCCGGGATCTCTGTCTCGGGAGCGTTGTTTACGCAAAAATGAGTTTGCATCCTCATCGTCATCCGGTCCGTAATGATTGCCGCTATTGGAGTTGGCATTGCGGTCCGTCATGATGGAAGGCGGGGGCTGGGTGCCTACCTCGCGGATGATATTCTCTTTCGCGTCTTCGTAGTTTAATCCGGCATTGAAAAGGGCGTCTCTTACCAAGCCGTTATCGTCCTTGAGCATGGAGAGTAAAATATGCTCGGTGCCTACGTAATTGTGGTTAAGCTCTTTAGCTTCAGTGGCGGCTGTGGAGAGTATGCGCTTCACTCTCGGTGTGTAGGGCAGGGTGCCATCTGAGCCGGATGAACTGCCTACGATGATGGAGGACTCAATCGAGTGAATGAGTTCCTGGATGTTGACTCCCATGTTTTCCATGATGGTGACAGCCACGCCCTTTCCGGTCTTCAGCATGGCCAGCAGGATGTGCTCTGCGCCGATATAGCAGTGGTGGAAGCGATCCGCAACGCTGCGTGCCGCATTTAATACAAGTTGGGCTCTGGGTGTAAAATTGGGTATGTTCATGTTATTGCTCGTCTGTTAATGCTGACTGGGCTGCTTTGTAAAAGTCTGAAAGAAGTTCAATTTCTGCCAGTATGCTGCAATTGATGAGGCAGCGCATGGAGTGTACCAAGGAATCTGTTACTTGGTGTTGGTATTCTGCATGGTAGGGTGCTGTTTCCAGCATATATTCCGACAATTTGTCCAAGAACTGAATAGGACTGAGTGTTGTCGGACGTATGAAACCGACGCTAAGCCCTAATTTGAGCATGGAAATTGAGGCGAGAAATTCTTTGTACTCCATACGGCAGGCGTAGCGCATGATGCCGTAAGCACGGTTGACTAAGTCCGGAATCATGGAGGTGGTTTCCGGATTCTGAATGAGACGGTTGCGTACCTGGCACTCGCGCGTTTGAAGAGCGGTGGTTATTTGTTCGAGCATTTCCGCCACTTCTTCTTCTTCTCCCTGTGGAATGGGGGCTGTGTACACAACAAACAGATTGCCGGCGTCGTCGCCCAGGTTTTGGTAAAATGGTGAAATGGAGAGACACATTTTCTCCAAAGCTCTGTTTACTTGCTGCATCATGTTTGCAGTTACCAAGCCCGGAAGATGAAGAATGGTATAGAGCTGTACACTGCACCCTGCTTCAGTCGGGAGGCTGGTGAGGTTGTCGCCATGAGCGTTGGTGGCAAATTGCAGCTTTTGCTCCAGTGCTGCGGTAATTTTTTCAGCGCGCTTCAGCACGGGAAAGCAGTTGTCATCCGTCGCAAAGAAGTGCATTACGAGATGCTCTTCTTCGTTAATCATGAATACAGTGTCTTGTTTGCCGTTGATGACGATGTGGCAGCCGGCTTGGCGGGCTGCCATACTGTGGCTGATTTGCTTGCGCTCTAAGAGAACGCGGCGTTGAGTATAGCTCAGATTGCTCAGCTCTGCGCTGAAGGCGGCTGTTTTATTGCCGGGCAATTCGAGAATGACCGGCAATAGAATGTCGGCTACAGCCTTGCGCCCTTCTTCTGTGCTCCATCCCGGGAAACAGTGACCCGGTAAATTGCGAACAACTCGAGCCATGGTGCCAAGAATGACCTCGCCACCTGCTCCTACGTGAGAAAACCACGGCGGTCGCTTGTTTAACAGTGCTTTGAAAGATTTAGCCATGGTGCAGGGGGTTAGTTCAGTTCCTTAAGTTTGTCTCGCAACGCGGCAGCTGTTTCGTAATCTTCCGTTGCAATGGCTTCCTTCATCCGTTTTTCAAGCTGCTGCTTTAGCTGCTCCGGTGTGAGCGCGGATTCTTCTACCGCATGGTTGTCGTTCGCTACCAAAGTGCCTTTCAATTCTGCCTCAAAGGTGTCGTAGCAAGCCGGGCACCCGAACCTTCCGGTGCGGCGATGATTTTCTCTCGTAAAATGGCACACCGGACATTCGGCTAACATGTCAAGCGTATTCTCCTTGCTTTCAGGTGCACCGGCATTCACTGTATGCCCTGTGAGCTCTTTCACGATTTCTTCTACCTTTTTTTTCAATTCCTCGGGGAAAAACTTTTCTGCGAACGATAGTGATTGCGGGTCAAATAAGCCTTTTTTCTTGGCACACTCCTCACACAGGATAAGCTCTGTCACTTGTCCGTTAACAATTTGCGTCAATTGCATAGACGCGCGCTTTCCACATATTTGGCACTTCTTCACAGCCGCGTATTATACTACTTTTGCAACCCTTCTTCCAGCCTGTAGCGTGTCTTTCTGTGTCAGTGTTATTTATTGAGGAAATGTGCGGAAAATCTGATTTTTTACGACGTTTCGTTTTGTTCCCACGCTCGTAGATGATGATTATGTTTATCTTTTACATGAAAAAATGATTTTAGACTGGAAATTTTTAGAAAAAGGCGTATAATCTCCGCGCTATGTCAGAAGAACAAACTGTTAATACCGCTCCGGGTTCCTCAGAAGAGGAATTGATTGCTGTACGCCGTGAGAAGGTTGACAAGATTCGCGCTCTGGGGGTAAATCCCTATGGCTGCCGATTCGATGTCACGACCGATCCCGGTTCACTCAAGGCCGATTTCTGCGAGGGTAAACAGGTGAAACTTTTGGGCCGTATTACCGCATTGCGTGATATGGGCCGTACGCAGTTCTTCTCTATCAGTGATGTGCGCGGCAGCATTCAGTGCATGCTCACGAAGAAGGCTTGCACCGAGGAAACTTGGGCTTTGTGGAAGCTTTTGGAGCGTGGTGACTGGATCGGCGTGGAGGGTGAAACCTTTATTACCCGCACGGGTGAGCCGTCTGTTCGTGTGGATTCTTTCACTGTGCTTTCTAAGGCTTTGCGCCCCATGCCTGATAAGTTCCACGGCCTAGCCGATATGGAACTGCGCTATCGTCGTCGTCACCTTGACCTGATGAGCAATGCCGACAGCGCCGATCGTTTTGTCAAGCGCTCCCTTATTATTCAGGAGGTTCGTCGTTATCTGACGGATCGCGGATTCTTGGAAGTTGAAACGCCGATGTTGCAGGATATTGCCGGTGGCGCTTCCGCCAAGCCGTTCGAGTCCTACTACAATGCTCTCAAGAAGGCTGTAACGCTGCGTATTGCTCCTGAGCTTTTCCTTAAGCGTTTGCTCGTGGGTGGTTTCCCCAAGGTGTTTGAACTGAACCGCAACTTCCGTAATGAGGGTGTAGACCGTCGTCATAATCCTGAGTTTACCGTACTAGAGGTGTACGAAGCCGGTGGTGATTTTGAGACCATGGCCGAGATGATGGAGGAGATGATTTGCACCGTCGCAGAAAAGGTGTTCGGCACTCTTAAGTTTGACCAGTACGATGAGAACGGCGAAGTTCGTTGGACTGTAGACTTGACTCGCCCCTGGCGCCGCGCCGATTATAACGACTTGGTGAAGGAGGTTGCCGGTGCTGATTGGTTTGATTTGACACCCGAGCAGCGTCGTAGCCGTGCAGAAAACGACCTTCACCTGCAAATTGGTGAAGAGTTGGACGATACGGCCGTCACTCAGCAGGTTTACGAAAAATTGGTGGAAGAGAAGCAGGCTAACCCGCTGTTCGTATGCCATGTTGCTCGTGACCTTGTGCCCTTGGCCAAAGCTAATCCGGAAAATCCGGAGGTGGTAGACGTGTTTGAGCTGGTAATGAACGGTCAGGAGCTTTGCCCCGGATACTCTGAGCAGAACGACCCCGTTGAGCAGCTGGAGCGTTTGATGCACCAGGCCGGTGAGGAAACACAGAAGATTGACTACGATTTCGTGGAGACGTTGGAAAGCGGTATGCCCAGCGCCGGTGGTATCGGTATCGGTATCGACCGTTTGTGCATGCTCCTGACCGGCGCTTGCTCCATCCGTGATATCATCTTGTTCCCGCAGCTCAAGAATCGCAGCTGATAGCTCCCGAATCTTTATCCCCCATTCTCGCAGTTGTCCGAGGATGGGGGATTTTCTGTATCGACTGCCGCAATTTTTTATCTTTAGCGCCTCCCATGGCGGATTTTGCTTGATTTGGCGCAGATGTTGTGCTATTCAATGATAAGCGTGAACGCCGTCATTGCTCAGTGGATAGGAAAACGAGAACACCAGGAAGATTCTTACTTGGTGCGGCATTATCCTGTAGGCACACTTGCCGTTGTGTGTGATGGCATGGGCGGGCACATGCATGGCGATGTTGCCTCTAAAACGGCTGCTGCCTCCTTTGTTGAGGCTTTTGAGTCCGAATTGGATACCCCTATCCAAGAGCGTCTTATTCATGCTTTGGAGGCGGCTAATCGAGCCGTAGGTCGCATTTTTAAATCCTCCGGTGATTTTGGGGGCACTACGCTGGTAGCTGCTTTTATCAGCAACGGTGTGCTGTGGTGGATTAGTGTAGGCGATTCTCCGTTGTATTTGTGGAGAAGGGGGCGCTTGGTTCGTTTGAATGAAGATCATTCTATGCGCTCCGTCTACATGCAATATGTGCAGGCCGGTTGTTTGACTTTTGAGGAAGCGGTGATGCGGGGCCATTCGTTGCGTTCTGCTGTTACAGGGCACGCCATCGAGTTGATAGACGCCTCTGCAACACCCTATCCCTTATTGCCCGGAGACCGTATTATTTTGACCTCTGACGGCACAGATGATTTGCTTTACGTTGCAGCCTTACCGGAAAGCGTTAAAGCTATATTTGAGGAGCGTACCGGTAATCTTTCCACTCGCTTGGTGCAGGCTTGTTGTGAATTGGATGAACCACATGCTGATAATGTCACTGTCATTAGCATGGACTGGGATAACTGAGCTCTAATTTTCCAACATATACTTGTCAATTGTAGAGGACTTTGTGTCTCTACTTCATGAACGGAAATTGCCTTACACACGGATACGCAGATGGTCGCTATGTGTTGCCGCCGCTCCCTTATGAAGTAACAGAGATGGAGCCGGTGGTAAATACACAAAATCTGCTGTTGCACCACGATAAACACCATGCTGCTTATGTTGCCGGAGCAAACGCTGCAGCAGAAGAATTGCGCCGCATTAACAATGGCTCTCTGGGCGGAGAACTTGCCCCGTACTGCACGCAGAAACTTACATTCAATTTAGCAGGGCACATTTTGCATACCCTCTATTGGCATAACTTATCTCCCTTGCCGCAGGATTTGCCGTTTGGGCTCTTAGCTGATGTGATGTCTCGCTCTTTTGGTAGCTATGATGCGTTCTACCGCTTGTTTACGGGCGTGGCAGAAAATGTACAAGGCAGTGGCTGGGCCGTTCTGGGGGTAGATTCAGTGAGCCGTCGATTAATGGTATGCGGTATCACGCGTCATCAGGATGTGCTGGTGCCGGCGTTTATGCCTCTTTTGGCTTGTGATGTTTGGGAGCATGCGTATTACCCGACTTGGAAAAACAATAGAAAAGGCTACATAGAGGCGTTTATGCGCCACATCAACTGGAAGTTTGTATCTCAACTGTACGAAAACTTAGTCTGATATGAGTACTACATCTACTACTACAATTAAGCCTGTTGCCAATCATTGGCTGGGTGCTATTTTGGCTATGGCAGAGCTCATTTTAGGGTTCCTGATGCTGAGTTTTCCGCTCCTGCTGGGGGCTGCTGCTGTATGGGTGTGCGGTGTGGCACTTGTTATCATAGGGCTTGTGCATTTATGGCATGTCTTTACTATGGCCGGAAAACGAGTTTGGAGCCTAGTGTCGGGTATTATTTATCTGATATTGGGTAGTGCTATGGTTGTTTTGCCGGTTGCTTCATTAATGTATATCACGCTCGTTTTGGGGCTTTGTTTGCTCATAGGCGGCGTAATGCGTCTGTTGGTTGCTATCTCCATGCATAAAGAAAGCGGTGCTGTGTGGCGTTATTTTAATGCCTTTGTATCTATGATACTGGGTGCTATGGTTGTATGGGGGTGGCCGGATTCTTCTCTCTGGCTTGTGGGAACCATCATAGCAATTGAAATGATTTTCTCAGGCTGGTCGCTGCTGTTCATTTCATTGGCTCCGACGGAAAAAACTGCCTAGTTCGTGTGCCTAAAAAAGCGCTGTTGACTTGGTGTCAACAGCGCCATCATGTATTTTTACATCAGTCGTTTAATCGATGATGGAAGGGAATATCCATTCTTTCCCGTGGCTTGTCAACTTGCAGCACGACAGGGAGCATCGTACGCTTGAGCGCAGAGGAAATAATGCGTCGCTGGATGGAACGAACGGAATTTTCCTCAAAGGGGCACAGGTGGTCATGCAACAGTGAGGAGGCACCGATGTTTTTGTCTGCCAATTCGTGAATGATGCGGTCTTGCTCCGGAGAAGCCGGCTGTTGGAGCGTGCCGAACAAGGCAGGGTATTGCTCTTTGTAGTAGGTGCTCAGCAGATAAGCGTCCATGGCATACAGGTTGCCTAAGGGGGCCAGGTAGCCACCAGCGTTTCCGTACAGCACGAAATTACCGGTCATGATGTCGTGTCGTGTGATGGCGGTGAGCGGCATCAGTCCGTTGGCATCGGCGTAGGTAATAAGCGTGGTATTTTGAATACGCTTCTCCAAGTCCTGGTCTTTCTGCTCTTCGATGCTGTCTGCAATATCCTTGCACACATCGTTAAGGCGGATGTTTTTTACATTGACGCCGAGGGTGGATACCGTAGACTCTTGCTCCGAGAAGTTCAGAGTATATACTTTGTCGGAACCGAGAGCTTTTGCGCTTAATACAGCTAACAGTTCGGCGTAGGGGCTATCTATGTTGAAACATACACCTTCGTAGCCGCTGTTCTTAACAGTATCTCGAATGCCGATGATGAGAGCTTCACTGAGCAATTCAACTTCAGAAGGGAGGCTCTTGGCTGTAATAGTACCGTCGATGGTGCAAACTTTCGCCATCGGCGTAAAGAACGGAAGGCGGGTTTGTACCATACCGTTGGGAAGGTAGATGGCCGAACCTCCACCATAAATAACACCATTGGAGGCTCCGACATGTTTCACGGAAACAACAGGTATTGCATTTTCCGAGGCTTCAAAGCGGTGTCTTTCTTCAAATTCCTTAGCACTTGTTGCGTACCAGGGGCATGTGCCCATGTGCACAATAAGGTCAGGAGTCAAATCTTCAAGCCCAATTTCTTCGTCATGCAAGTCGATATAGACTTTCATGCCGGCAACATAAACAACTTCAGAATCTTCTAGCTCGGTAATGTCTCCGGGCTCAATAAGGAAAGGTACCAAGAGCCCCTGGTTTTCGTCTGTTGCCAGCGTGGGAGTGACGTCGAAATCTCCATTATCTTCATCCTCGTAATCTGCAAGGAATAAGTCGTTCACAGAGATATAGGAAGCCACGAGCAAGGGCGGCCCGCTTACCTCCTGAGCTAAATACTCAAGAGCGTCGTTAATTTGATGGAGGAAAGAGGATCTGTTTGCCAGGTCCTTCAGTTGTGCACCGCTTAATCCATAAGCAGGTGCAATGACGAGATCTGCCCCGTGGTCTGCACATTCGCGGTATCCTTGGATAATTTGTCGGATGTTTCCGGAAAAGTCTGCAGTCAAAGGGGAGTTTTGAATGATGCCGATTTTGGGTTGTTGTCTCATGATAGATTATGTAACACAGGTATGCTGCCTTATTTTGAGGAAAAAAGCAAGCATAATTTTTATATTACAATGTATTAATTTGAAAAATGACAAAAAATCTCCCTTTTTTCAAAACAAAGCCACACTCTTTTTCAAGAGTGTGGCTAAAAATTGGCTTTTTACTGCTGATTACTTAAGAATCATCTTGAAGTCAACCACAACAGCGCGGTCAGCCGTTACAAGAACAGGGTTGCCGTCGATAGCGGTGATTTCGGGAATCTCAAGAACGAGCTTCTGTACCTTAGCAAGGGTATCGGTAAGAGCACCTACAGCCTTCGGGGCCTCGCCGCGAACACCGTTAAGAATGGTGCCTACCTTTGTCTCCTTAATCATGGCATCAAAGTCATTGGCGGGGAGAATGCGCATGCTGGTGTCGCGCATCACCTCGGTGTAGATACCACCGGTGCCGAATACCATGACGCGACCGAAGTTCTTATCGGAGTTCACACCGATAATAGTTTCCGTAGCCTTGGTAATCATTTCCTGAATAAGAACGGAAGCACCCTTGAGCTGGAACTTGTTGATGGAAGCCCAGAGAGCGTCCCAAGCCTCGGTGAAGGAAGCCTCATCGTTAATGTTGAGGTAAATACCCTTCATTTCTGTCTTGTGCAGAGCATCGGGGGCAGAAAGCTTGAGTACAACGGCGTTCGGGAAGATGGTCTTGCAGAAAGCAAGGGCTTCCTCCTTATCGGTGAAGTTACCGCACTTCGGATAATCGATGCCGTAGTGGTCCATGAGCATGTTGACTGTCTCCTGGGGAAGAGAAGCAAGACCAGCTTCCTTAGCGGAGGTTACAGCAGCCTTGATTTCTGCGGGCACTTCGCCGGTTTCGCAGGTAGCCATCTTCTTGCCACGGAATGCCATCTGAGCCTTGAGCAAGCCAAGAAGACGCACGATGTCGGCCGGGTACTCGTAGTTGAGAATCTTAGCCTCGTTAAGAAGCTTGCGGCCTTCGTCTACACGTGCACCACCCACGAAGGAGCAGTAAATGTTTACGTTCGGGTACTGGGGAGCCAGCTTGATAACAGCCTCGGCTGTGCCCGGGCAATCCGTTACGCGCTGCGGGGTAAGAAGTACGAGAATGTTCTTGTACTCACCGCTCTCGCAGAGAACGCGGAGAGCTGCCTCGTAGCGGTCAGCCTTAGCGTCGCCCACTACGTCGATGGGGTTGCCAAGGGAAGCTTCGGGGGTAAGAACGGCGCGCAGAGCCTCGATTGTCTTCTCGCTCGGGCGAGCAAGGTCAAGACCGGCTTCTTCGCAGAGGTCGGAGGTAAGCACACCTACACCACCGGCGTTGGTCAATACGGCTACCTGGCCATCAAACTGGTTGTGGTTGCAGTACTGCAGCACCTCAAGAAGACCGAAGAGTTCGCGGTCGTTGTAGGCCTGGATAGCACCGGCACCCTGGAGAGCCATCTCGAGCACACGGTAGTTCGGGGCAAGAGAACCGGTGTGAGAAAGAGAGGCAGCCTGAGCCTTGGCGCTCTTACCGGGCTCCATGATTACACAGGGCTTGGTGTCGGAAACCTTCTTAATCACGCGAAGGAACTCCTGACCATTCTTGAGGGACTCAAGATAGAATACGAAAGCGTTGGTGTTCGGGTCGTCCTGAAGGGCGTCCAGCAGCTTGTCCTCACCCATAACGGCCTTGTTACCGATGGAGATGAAGTGGGAGAAGCCGATACCCTTACCGGCAGCCCAGTCCATGATAGCGGAGCAATAAGCACCGGACTGAGATACGAATGCAACATTACCGCGAGCGGGGAAACCGTCTGCGAAGGAGGCATTAACATTGTCAAACGTGGAGATGTGGCCAAGGCAGTTCGGGCCAAGCAGGTTAATGCCGTTGTTCAGGCACTTCTCGGCAATGCGCTTCTCAAGCTCCTTCTCACCAACTTCGGCGAAACCGGCGGTAATGATGGAGATGTTCTTGGTGCCGTTAGCGATACATGCGTCAACTACAGGCTCAGTGAAACGGGCCGGTACAAGAATGACAACAAGATCGATGGGTTCGGGCAGGGCATCAACACTGGCGTAGCAAGGTTTGCCGCAAAGCTCCTGACCGGCCATCTTGGGGTTTACACCGTAAAGATTGCCCTTGTAGTCAGCTGCAATGATGTTGTTGAATACAACTGCGCCCAGCTTGGTGGAGTCAGCGGAAACGCCGACTACAGCGATGCTCTTCGGATTGAAGAATGATTCGAGTGACATAGTATAATAATGTTGTGAAATTGTTGCCTGCGCGGCTCTGAGTCTATTCTATCACTAAGAATAAATTTTTCAAGTCTGTTTGTTCCTTTTTCTGCTTCTTTTATGCTAATTTAACTAAAAAAACAGCCACGTGTTCTACAAAACACGTGGCTTGAGCAAACTCTAATTTTGTGTGGATTACTTAATACCGCTGATAAGCAGCTCTGCGTTGTTCTGCGTGCGCTTGATATTTTTGAGCAGGGTTTCCAGCGCTTCCCATCCGGGCAAGGTGGCGAGCTGGCGGCGCAACTGCTGAATGCGGGTAAATTCATCCGGATGGTACAAGCGGTCGTCGTTACGGGTGCCGCTTTGCGGGATGGAAATAGCCGGATACATGCGGCGCTCAGAAAGTTCGCGATCGAGTCTGATTTCCATGTTGCCGGTACCCTTGAACTCCTCAAAGATGATTTCATCCATGCGAGATTCGGTGTCAACCAAGCATGTTGCAATAATGGTCAGGCTGCCACCTTCTTCTACATTGCGGGCGGCACCAAAGAACTTACGGGGCTTTTCCAAAGCGTTGGAGCCAAGGCCGCCGGACATGATGCGACCGCCTACTTGATTGGCATTGTAGCCGCGGGAAAGTCGGGTGAGGGAGTCCAGCATGATGATAACATCCTTACCTTGTTCCACTAAGCGGCGAGCGCGTTCTAACACAATGTCGCTGAGCTGAGCATGGCGCAGGGAGGGTTCATCGAAGGTAGAGGCGTAGACGGGAGCATCCACCGTTTCCTCAAAGTCTGTGACTTCCTCAGGGCGTTCATCCAAAAGCAAAATCAGCAGCTCTGCATTCGGGTGATTCGCTCGAATGGATTTAGCCATGTTCTTGAGCAGCACCGTCTTGCCACCACGGGGCGGGGCTACAATAAGAGCACGCTGCCCCATACCCAAGGGAGTAATGAGATCCAGCACACGCATGGATGAAATCTTTAAATCTGCATTTTCCAGCATGATTCGTTCGCGCGGGAAAAGCGGGGTCAGATGGTCAAAATCCTTAAATTGACGGAAATCTTTAGCCGGAATCCCCTCAATTTCAACGATTTCAGACGCTCTCAAGTTGCGGTTTGCCTTGGAGCTTTGGTCTTGAGAAAGCTTTACCTTCACCTTGTTGCCGGGGCGCAGATTAAAGCGACGCACCGCTTCGGGGAAGATGAGAATATCATCCGTACTGTGGCGGAAACTGCGCTGCTCGTCGCGCAACAAAATGATGTTGTCGCGCGTAAAATCAAGAACACCGGTGGCGTACACCTGATTACCCTGCTTGGTGTACGTTTTGCCAAGCTCGTGGATAATGGAGGCGCGAGTCATACCGGCTGTGCCTTGTTTGAGGGTACCGGCAGCAAGTTTTTGCAGCTCATTGAGCGGCATGGCACGCAGCTCATTGATGTCGATGACGGTGCAACGTGCTTGTACCTCTTCGGCAACTTTAGCCAGTTCAGAGGTGAAGAAGTACTGAACCTGCTCACGCAGCATCTCGATACTGCCTTCGTTCCAGAACACCGTGCCGGCCTTTTCAATTTTCTCTTGCGTGGGCATTTGCGCCGCAATCATGGCTTCAGCCTCATCTCGGGTAAAGCCATCGCGTGCCATCATGCGCTTAATCTGCGTTTCCGGGGTTACGGCAGCCAAACATACGCGGTCGGCCTTAAACTCTACCGGACTCTCAAAATAGAGAGGAATGTCGACAATAAAGGTATGCACGCACTCGCTGCTGCGGGCTACGGCTTGAGCCTCCATGCACATTTGAGCAATTTTAGGATGCACAATTTCATTGAGCTTTTGACGGCCCTCCGGATTGTTGCGAACAATATCGCGAAGCAGCTCTTTATTTACTTCGCCCTCGGGGGTAAGGGCATCCGCACCGAATGCCGTTACCAAGTCGCGGGAGAGTTTACCGCTCTTCTGCAATTCTTCAACGGCTTTATCACAGTCAAAAAGTTCTACGCCCTTACCACCAATTTCGGTGAGCATTTCAACAACTGTAGATTTGCCGGATGCAATGCCTCCTGTTACAACAATTACCTTCACGGGCACAGATACTACCAGCTTTCTACAGGTGTTTCAAGCTCAAACCGCGTATGCTTCCTATTTTTTAAGAGGTAGAGAAGCTTTGTTTTATTACTAAGAGGTGCCGTTCGGGTTCTATAAGCCAGATTCTGTCCACCCTTGCGGGCTGTGTGGCCATTTTTCTCACGCGTTGGCGTGCTCTGCGTTTATAGCAGAGTGCAACTAATACCCGGAGATTAAAGCGGGCAGGCTACCCTTCTCCTGTTTGTCTTGCATCGCGCGGGGTTTTCCGTGCCTCCGTTGTTACCTTCGGAGCGGTGGGCTCTTACCCCACCTTTTCACCCTTACCCGTATGGGCGGTATATTTTCTGTGGCACTTTCCGGCCTCCCGGCATTGGCTCCGGGAGTCTCCCCCTTTCAGAGGACACGCTGCCTTATGATGTCCGGACTTTCCTCTATGTACCTAAATACACAGCGGCCACCCGAACCCGAACGGCGGCACAACTCTACACTCAACCGGCCGTTATTGCAAGACTTTTTTGTTGCATAGGCAGCATGTGAGTTCTTGCTGCTTTCTATTTTTGCGTTTAGCTTTGGGCGTTTCAGGCTTGCCAAACAAGCGGATTTAAGATAGAGTAGGGGGCGCATGGACAAAAAACGTATAGTAATTCTCGGTTCCACCGGTAGTATCGGTACCAGTGCCTTAAAGGTAGCGCGCGATATTCCGGAACGTATGGAAGTGGTCGGTTTAGCTGCACATAGCAGTGTGGAGGTGCTGGCTGCTCAGGTAAACGAGTTTGGCGTGAAAGACGTTTGTTTGTTCGATGAGAAGGGCCTTAGCCGTCTGCGCGAGTTGGTGCCTGCAGACACCCGTATTTTGTGCGGCTTAGAAGGCTTGTGCGAGTTGGCAACATTGGAGCAGGCGGATATGGTGCTGGTGTCTATCATTGGCACGGCAGGATTAAAACCCACGTTGCAGGCCATAGAAGCCGGTAAGGACTTGGCTATTGCCTCCAAGGAAATCCTTGTAATGGCCGGCGAGGTGGTGATGAGCCGTGCTGCCGCCAAGGGTGTCAATGTGTTGCCGGTGGATAGTGAGCATAACGCTATTTTCCAGTGCTTGCAGGGTAATCACGGCGGGCCGGAGCAGGTGAGTCGCCTGATATTGACAGCAAGCGGTGGCCCGTTCCGTAATACGCCTAAGGCGCAGTTGCCTTTTGTTACTCTGGAGCAAGCGCTTAAACATCCCACGTGGAATATGGGCCGAAAAATTACCATTGACTCAGCCACCTTGTTCAACAAGGGGCTTGAGATGATAGAAGCTCGTTGGCTTTTCGGTATTCCCATGGAGCAGGTGGATGTGATTGTGCATCCGCAGAGTATTGTTCACTCTTTGGTTGAGTTCCGTGATGGTTCTATTTTGGCTCAATTGAGTAGCAGCGATATGTGCTTCCCCATTCAATACGCTGTCACCTGGCCGGAGAGAACGCCCAATTCTCTCAAGCGTCTCAATTTGGCAGAGCTGGCTTCGCTGCACTTTGAAGCTCCTCGTTGGAATGATTTCCCTGCGCTTTCTCTTGCTCGTCAGTCGGGTATCATTGGTGGCACGATGCCTGCCATGTACAATGCCGCTAACGAGGTGGCCGTGCAAGCCTTTGTTGAGGGCAGACTTTCTTTCTCCGGTATCTGGGAGACGGTGGAAAATACACTTTCCCGCCTCTCTCCGCGAGACTATTGCGGAAAGCTGGATATCATTCTCGAAGATGACCTACTGGCTCGCGAAATGGCAGCCTCCGTTATCGGGCGTTAAATGGTGTAACGCAAAAAGTGCTTGCTCGTGCGAACGGGCTTGTATATAATGGCGGCATGATTCGTCATGCTATTCTCACGATTGCTTTAGCAGCAGGGTGCCTCTCTGCTGCACCATCTGCGTCTTCCGCCGTTGCAAAGACTGCCCGCGAGGCCGAGACGGCCATGTTGCAGGAGTTGCAGAAATTGGTGAAAACAGGCAGTGAAGATTTTTGTTTGCCCGCTCGCGCCTATCTGGATAAGCATGGCTCATGCGCCGGCTACTTTGAGGCCATGCAGAAGGCCGCTAAAAATGGTAATGCTGCTGCCCAGACGTGGAGTGCTATGTACCAGTTGCTGTACGTTCAATCCGGTACTCCCGAATACGCAAATGTGTTGAAGTTGGTTGCAGCAGCTGCTGAGAAAAAGTATGCTCCGGCGCTTATTCTTTCTGCCGGTCTCCATGCTCAGTCGAATCCGTCTTTGTCTCAAACGCATTTGCGCGCAGCTTGCGCGTTGGGTAACCCCAAGGCAAGAACTCTTTACCTCATGCAAACGGGGCGTTTGTCTGCCGGTAATGTCACTCTGCCTGAGGTGGCCTCCGAATTGAAAAAGAATAATTACCACTTGGAAGAAGCCTTAGCTTCCATTCAGACGGTAGAAGCCAAGGCTATTGAGTGGATGCACAAAGCGGAGGCTCATGGAAGTGCTTCCGCTCCGTTCCTCCTGAGCCAAACTCTTGTTAAGGGGGAGGATGAGCATCATCGTTTGGCGCACATGAAATTAGCTGCAGAGCGCGGTAATTTGGTAGCCATGCACTACTACGGCGCTTTGCTTTGCCGCGCCAATACGCATCCCTTGGCGATTCAGCTTGGCATTAAGCATGATTTTGCGTTAGGGAGCCGCTATATGCAACTGGCTGCCATGCAGGGTATGCCCGAGGCCTCTGCTGAACTGGCGTTAATGTATGCACAGGGGCAGTTAGATTCCGTTCCTGTGGAGCTCGTGTATCGATTGTTCGAGCACGCACATCGCTGCGGAATTGCAGAAGGTACAGCCGGTGTTGGCTATTGTAAAGTGCTGGGAGCCGGTTGCCCAGTAGATGCAGAGGGCGGTATATCCTTGCTGTTGCAGGCTCGCGATAAAGGGGCTTTGTGGGTTAATCATGCTTTGGCCAGTGTTTATTTCAACGGAACAGCCGGTGTTCAGAAAAACCTGCGAAAAGCTATTGATTTTCTGACGGAAGATGCTGCCGTAAGTTCTGCTTCTGCTTATGCCATCATGGCTGCCATTACCGCATTAGGCAACGAGACGACGCCGCCCGATTTGAGTACGGCCGAGTATTACTTGGATATGGCTAAAGCAGCAACGCCCAATGCTCAGCAAATTTACGATGCCATTGTACTCACGAAGAGCTGGATTTGTATGCCTGAGTTGGTAAAGGCTGTTCAAAAATAAGTTTTCGCGGCTCTGCTGGTGGCAGGGGGGTGCGCTTTTCTTAAAAAAGGGAACACCAAGAGGCAAAATCTTGGTGTTCCATGGCAAATAATCTTGCCTTGCGCTGAAAAGAGATATAGAATACAGCCATGCAGGATACGAGTACCTTCCGCGCTTGGGCAGAGGTTGATACCGATGCCATGAAGCACAATTTGAACGTGGTGCGTCGGGTGATGCCGAATCACAGTCGCATGGCTATTGTGAAGGCTGAGGCTTATGGGCATGGAATTGAAGGGGTTGTAAAAGCCTTAGATGATGCTGATATTAAGTTTTTTGGTGTAGCAACCGTTGCGGAGGCTCAGCGAGTTCAGGAAGCCGGCTGTCATACCTGTCCGTTTATTTTAGGCCCTTGTTTTCCGGCGGAGCGTGAGGCGATTGTGCAGAACGGTTGGCGAGCTGCCTTGTCCGGTTTGGAAGAAGCCTCTCATTTTAATTCGCTTGGTCGCTTGTATGGTAAAAAGGTAAACTTGCATATCAATGTAGATACCGGCATGGGGCGAGCCGGATTTTTGCCGCACGATATGCCGGGACTGGGCGATAAGTTACGCCAGTTTGAGTTCTTGAATATCGAGGGTGTTTATTCTCACCTTTCTGCCGCGTCGCAGGATATTTCCTTTACGCATAAACAGATACGCGCTTACGAGGAAGCCGTGCGAGAACTGACGGTAAGCCTGGATTTGCCGTATCGTCACTTGTGCAGCAGCGCCGCCGTCTTCAATTATAAGGCTCCCAGCACCAATATGGTGCGCCTGGGGCGTATTTTGTATGGCTATTCTCCCATGCCTTCACCGTATAATAAGGAGCTGCGTAATACGCTCACGCTCTACAGTCGAGTAACGCTTCTGCGCGAGCTGCCGGATAATCACGGTGTTTCTTACGACCATACCTATATCACGCACGGTCCCACCAAGGTTGCCACTATCGGCATAGGTTTTGGAGATGGCTATTTGCATTATCTTTCCAACACCGGTGCACGTGTTTTCCTTAACGGGCAGTATTGTCCGGTACTGGGTAGGGTGACGATGGATCAAATTATGGTCGATGTTTCTCACATGGAAGGGGTGCAATCCGGCGATGTTGCCGAGATTATGGGCCCGAACGTGCCGTGGGCCGAATTGACCGACCGCGCTAAAACAATTCCCAGCAACATTATCACGAGCATTTCTTCACGTGTGCCTCGCGTGTACAAGCCCTGAGTGTTTTTCGATAGTAAATGAGTAAAGAAATATCGCGCAGTTTCATTGTTCCTGCTTGACAAGGCGTGGGGCTCGTGGTATAAGAAACCCGTTATCGCCATGTTACAGGAATATTTTTCAGCTTTGATTCAGTTGGTCGCCGGTTTTGGTTTTGCCGGTATGATCATTGTGCTCAGTGTGATTTTTGGCCGTCGTGCCCGTCTTCGTCCTGCTCAGGATGTGCCGTATGAATGTGGTAACGTGCCTGAAGGTGATGGTGCTCCGGCATTCTTCTCCATTAAGTACTACATGGTTGCCATTCTTTTCTTGGTCTTCGACCTTGAGGTGATTTTCCTGTATCCCTGGGCCCTTGGTTTCAAGGATTTTGTGGTGAACAACGGTGCCGCTTTCGGTGCTATGACTGCATTCATTGCCGTGCTGATGGTAGCTTACCTGTATGCGCTGGGCAAGGGCGTGATTGTATGGCACCGCAACCCCAAGCCCCGCGATTGATGGCGGGAGTCGCACCTTGATGTGATATAATTTTTTAGGCGGCTTCCGTTCAGGAGCCGCCTTTTTACTTAACCGGAAACAGATATATGAGCACAGCAGAAACAAGACAGGCTTACCTCCGCGAGCAAATGCAACAGCGTATCCTGATGTTGGACGGTGCGCAGGGCACCATGATTCAGCGCCACTGTTTGCAGGAACCGGATTACCGTGGTAGCTGTTTTGCCGATACAGCCCGTTATCCCAAGGATTTACGCAACAATAATGATGTTCTGGTGTTAACGCGCCCGGATATCATTCGCGATATGTGCGACCAATATTTGGCCGCAGGGTCGGATATCATCAGTACCTGTACCTTTTCTGCAACCTGCATCGGCCAGCATGAGTTTTTTCATCATTCAGCACCCACGCGGCATGACCAAGCCTATTACGAAGGCGTGTTGGCAGATGAAGACCTGTCATTGTTGATTCGAGAGCTCAATTTAGCTGCATGCCGTATTGCCCGTGAAGCCACGGATGCAGCAGAGGCTCGCGATGGGCGTCCCCGTTTGGTAGCGGGTTCCATTGGTCCCATGGCCGTTACGGCCTCTTTGTCTCCGGATGTGAGCGATCCCGGATTCCGTGCCGTTAATTTTGACCAACTGCGCCGTGCTTATCGTGAGCAAGTTATAGCTTTGGCAGATGGCGGGGTGGATATTTTGTTGCTGGAGACCATTTTCGACACACTGAACGCGAAGGCTTGTTTATATGCCATCGATGAGTTGCGGGAAGAGCGCGCCTTGCCGCCCGTCATGATTAGCTTTACCATCACCGACAAAGCCGGGCGTACCTTGAGCGGACAAACGGTAGAGGCGTTCTGGCATTCCGTGCGCCATGCAAAACCCTTGGCTATTGGCATTAACTGCGCTTTGGGGGCGGACTTAATGTTGCCCTTTGCTCAGGAGCTGGCTCGTGTGGCGGATTGTGCTATCAGCATGTATCCCAATGCCGGTTTGCCGGATCCTCTGAGCCCGGGTGGTTATGGCCATACCGCTGCATACATGGCAGATATTCTTAAAGAGTATGCAGCACAGGGGCTGTTAAACTTTGTAGGCGGTTGCTGTGGAACAACTCCGGAGTACATTGCCGCTATTCGCGAGGCGGTGCAGGGCTATGCTCCGCGTACCATTGTTGCTCATGAGTCCGATGGCTCTCTTTGCCTTTCCGGCTTGGAGCCCTACACTCATCACCGCCGCGATGGTATCATGTTTGTAGGAGAACGATGCAATGTGGCCGGTTCACCCAAGTTTGCGCGTCTCATTCGCGAGGAAAAATACGAGGAAGCCTTGGAGATTGCTCGCACTCAGGTGCAAAAAGGAGCTCGCGTTCTCGATTTCTGCTTTGATGACGGTATGATTGACGGCCCGGCAGCCATGACCCGATTCTTGAATCTCGTGGCAGCAGAGCCTGATATTGCCCGAGTGCCGTGCATGATTGATTCCTCCAAGTGGGAGGTGATAGAGGCAGGCTTGCAATGCGTACAAGGTAAGGGGATTGTAAACTCCATATCGCTCAAGAACGGCGAGGAGGAGTTTCTTCACCACGCACGGATGATTCGCCGATACGGTGCGGCTGTCGTGGTGATGGGCTTTGATGAAAAGGGGCAGGCTTGCGGCCTCGAAGACCGCATTGCTATCGCGCATCGAGCCTACGAGCTGTTGACTCAGAAGGTTGGTTTCCCGCCGGAGGATATTATTTTTGACCCCAACGTGTTGACGGTAGGCACGGGTATTGCCGAGCATGCTAACCATGCTCTCCATTTCTTTATGGCCACTGAGGAAATACACCGCAGTCATCCTCTTTGCCATATTTCCGGCGGTATATCCAATGTATCGTTCTCCTTCCGTGGTAACAACCCGGTGCGAGAGGCTATGCACAGTGCCTTCCTGCATTATGCCTCAAAGGGTGGGCTCGACCTTTGCATTGTCAACGCTGCGTTGATGACGGATTATGCTACGATACCCGCACACCGCCGCAAATTGGTGGAAGATGTGTTGCTGAATACTTGCGAAGATGCTACGGAGTGTCTTATTGCCTATGCTCAGGAATTGGCAGAGGCTAAGGCTGCGCTTAAATCCGCCGGTGCCGGTGCTCCGGCGCCTGCTCCCAAACAAGTGGCAGATTGGCGTGCTGCCTCCGTTCCGGAGCGCTTGGCGCATGCCCTGGTGCACGGTATTACTGAGTTCATTGAAGCAGATACGCGCGAAGCATTAGAGTTATGCGGCTCGCCGCTTCAGGTTATCGAGGGGCCGTTGATGGATGGCATGAAGCAGGTCGGTGAGCTGTTCGGTAGTGGTAAAATGTTCTTACCGCAAGTAGTTAAGAGCGCTCGCGTGATGAAGCAAAGCGTTGCTGTACTTACCCCGTTGCTTGAGGCGGAGCAATCCGGACAAAAAGCTGCCGCAACTGTGGTTATTGCCACGGTTAAGGGTGATGTTCATGATATTGGCAAGAACATTGTTAGCGTGGTGCTTTCCTGCAACGGTTTCCGCGTGGTTGACCTCGGTGTCATGGTGCCTAAGGAGGATATCATAGCCGCAGCTAAGCGCGAGAATGCTGACCTTGTGGCGCTTTCCGGCTTAATTACGCCCTCCTTGGATGAAATGGCCGCAGTAGCCGCAGCCATGGAGGCAGAGGGGATGACGCTTCCGTTGTTGGTGGGTGGTGCTACCACCAGTCCCTTGCATACCGCGCTTAAATTGGCACCCCATTACCCGAGTGGAGTTGTGGTGCAAACGGCAGATGCTTCCACCATTGTTCCGGTGGCATCGGCTTTGGTGTCTGCTACGGCAGAGGCATTTAAGACCGAGCATCGTGCGGAACAATCTCGCCTTTGCGCTGAATTTACTGCCAAAGAGGTGCCCTTGATGTCGTTGGCAGAGGCTCGCAAGGCTGCCCCGGTTTATGAGGTCGCACAGCCTCAACCGCTGAAAACCGGTGTGTTTACCGTAGGGGTGCCCGAAGGCTGTGCTTGCCATCATCCGCAGCCGGATTTTCCGCTTTCTTGGGAGCAATTGCTTGCTAAGGCTGATTGGAGCATTACACTGCGAACCTTTGGTATGCATAATGCCCGAACGGAAGAAAAGAAACGCGAAGCTGATAAATTGAGGGCGGATGCCGAGGCTCTCTTGAATCGTGCTTTAGCAGAGGGTCGCATCCATGCCCGTTCCTGCTTTGGTATTTGGCCGGCCGCACGCTGTGGCGATGATATTGCAGTGCAGGGGGGTGCCGTGCTGTATTCCCTGCGCCAACAAAAAGTGTGCGATAAACCACGAGTGGCTTTGGCTGACTTAGTGCAGGAAAAGAATGGCTATGTAGGAGCCATGCAAATGGCTATTACCGGTGCCGATGAATGGAGCGCAGAACTGAATGCCTCCAATGATCCCTACAACGCCTTGCTGATTTCTGCCCTTGCCAACATGTTGGCAGAGGCATTGGCTGAGTGCACGCAGGATTGTGTGGAGCAGATATGGCCTGTTGCAGAATCCAATATGGTTCGCCCCGCCTGCGGTTATCCCTCTCAGCCTGACCATCAGGAAAAACGCACCGTCTTCTCCTTGCTGAATGCAACAGAGCGCACCGGTACCTCCTTGACGGAAACCTGCATGATGCAACCTTCTTCTGCCATCTGTGCTCTTATTTTTAATCATCCCTCAGCACAATATTTCGCCGTCGGGCCTATTGGTGATGACCAACGAGCCGATTACGAAGCGCGTAGCGGGCACCGATTACCTGTCTGAATTCGGCATAAATAGGGCATGTTTTATATCATCGGCGTGGCTTTATCAGTGAGTCACGCCGATTTAGTCGCTATAAAACCGCGTGTTATCGGGATATTTGTTTCTTTCTTCTTGCCAAGGTAGGCGATTCTGTGTAGAATAGGGGTGTACCGACAGTACTACAATTTTTGATTATGAAACCTACACTTCTTGTTCTCGCAGCAGGTATGGGCAGCCGTTACGGTGGCCTCAAGCAGTTGGACCCGATGGGCCCCAATGGTGAAGTTATCCTTGATTACTCCGTGTATGATGCCATCCGTGCCGGTTTCGGTAAGGTTGTGTTCATCATTCGTAAGGACTTCGAAGAGGCTTTCAAGAGCCAGGTTGGTGCTCGTTTTGCCGGTAAGATTGAGGTGGATTACGCCTTCCAGTGCTTGGAGGATCTTCCTGAGGGTTACAGCGTACCGGAAGGCCGCGTGAAGCCTTGGGGTACTGCTCACGCTCTTCTTGCTGCTCGCGACGTTGTTAACGAACCCTTTGGTGTTGTCAATGCTGACGACTTCTATGGTGCAGACGCCTTCATCAAGGCTGCTGAGTTCCTTACTGCTGAGCCCGGTTGCCCCTGCAAGGAGCACTACGGCATGATTGGTTATCCCCTTAAGAATACGCTGAGTGACCACGGTGATGTAAACCGCGGTATCTGCGGTATTCAGGACGGTTACCTCGACAGTGTTGAGGAGTACACCAAGATTAAGATGGAGGAAGACGGTGTATGCCGTGGCGACAGCCTCTCCGGTGAGCGCAAGCCCGTAGATCCCGAGGAGTTGGTATCCATGAACTTCTGGGTATTCCCCGCCAGCTTTATTGCCCGCATTAAGGAGCACTTCACCCACTTCATGGCCGAGCACGGTTCTGAGCTGAAGAGCGAGTGCTACATTCCTACCGTTGTTGATGAGCTGATTCACAATGGTAAGGCTGATTGCAGCGTTATCAAGACCACGGCTAACTGGTTGGGTGTAACATATCCCAGCGATAAGCCCGCCGTTGTAGAAAGCATTGCTAAGCTTGTGGAAGAGGGTGTATATCCCGCTAAACTCGGTTAATTCCTTTTCTTATGTACGATATTAAGACCATTGCCGGAATGTTCGACCTTCGTGGCGACTTCGTTTTCGGCGAATCTTATGGCTCCGGCCACATTAACGATACCTTCCGTGTTATCGTTGACCAAGCCGGTCTTCGTGTAAGCTACATTCTGCAGCGCATTAACAGCAATGTGTTCCGTCAGCCCATCCCCCTGATGGAAAACGTCAAGCGCGTTACGGATGAAGCTCTGCGCGTTCTTCTTGAGGAAGGCTGCAAGGAGGCTTATCGCCGCACGCTGACCATCGTTTGTGCAAAGGATGGCAAGCCCTACGCTCAGGATGCTGACGGCAATGTATGGCGTGTGTATCCGTTCATTGATCGTGCTCGCACATACGACATGATTGAGAACCCCGGCCAGTGCATTGAGGTGGCTCGTGCTTTCGGTAACTTCCAGAAGTTGGGTGCCAATCTTCCCGGCGCTCCTCTCTTTGAGACGATTCCCGATTTCCACAACACCACGAAGCGCTTCAAGAACTTCCAAGCTGCTTTGGCTGCTGACCCGCTGGGTCGTGCTGCTTCTGTGCAGAAGGAAATCGATTGGTTCCTTTCCCGCGAGGCTGACTGCCACATGGTCGTGAACTACTTGGCTAGCGGTGAGCTGCCCCTGCGTGTCACTCACAATGATACCAAGCTCAACAACGTGATGCTTGACGACGTGACCGGCGAAGGTATTTGCGTAATCGACCTCGATACCACCATGCCCGGTTCCTCCCTGTACGACTTCGGTGACATGATTCGTACCTCTACCTCTCCTGCTGCTGAGGACGAGAAGAACACCTCTCTCGTTACCATGCGCATGGAGTACTTTGAGGCTCTCGCCAAGGGTTACTGCGAGGCTGCTACCTTCCTTACTCCGCTTGAGAAGGAGCTCCTTCCGTTCTCCGGTAAGTTGCTTACCATGGAGTGCGGTATGCGCTTCCTGACCGACTACTTGGAGGGTGACACCTACTTCAAGATTAAGCGTCCGGAGCACAACTTGGATCGCTGCCGCACCCAGATTGCCCTCGTTGAGTCCATCGAGGCCCAGATGGATGCCATGAAGCAGGTTGTTGCTAAGTACTAATTTAGCTCTTATATCTGATACTGAAAATCCCCATCGGAGCAGCTGCTTCGATGGGGATTTAAAATTCTTGAATCTAGGTTATAATGCTCCGACTTTTGCGGGGAGTCAGCGTAGCCAGGCGAGGAACTCTCGGTTTCCGTCCATTCCTTTGATGGGGGAATCTGCTACCCCCATCCATTGTTTACCCAGCTCGTTTACTACAAAATCTCGAATTCTGTTTACGGCTCGCTGATGTAGCTCCGGGTTACGAACAATGCCACCGGGCCCAATGTCTTCCGGCTGTAATTCAAATTGTGGTTTTACCAGCACCAGCATGTCACCGCCCTCTGCAAGGCAGCTATAAGCAGCAGGTAGAATGCGGGTAAGAGAAATGAAGGACACATCACTAACGATGAGTTCTACTTTCTCGCCCAAGTCTTCGGGCGTCATGTAGCGCGCATTATAATGCTCTTTGACGATAACGCGCGGGTCTTGTCTCAGCTTGTCTACTAATTGCCCAACGCCTACATCCACGGCGTGTACACGAGTAGCGCCGTTCTGTAACAGGCAATCGGTGAATCCACCGGTGGAGGCACCGATATCGAGGCATACTTTTCCTTCCGGGGAAACCGGGAATGCCTGCAATGCGCCTTCCAGCTTAAGACCGCCTCGGCTTACATATTTCGGCTTATTAAGTATTTCAATCTCAGCAGTATCGTCAACTTTCGTGCTGGCTTTGTTGATAATGCAGCCATCAACCTTGACATCGCCGTTGACGATAAGGCGGCGCGCTTGCTCGCGGGAGTCGCATAACTCCCGCTGAGCAATAAGAACATCGAGGCGCAGTTTTGCCATAATTAGCGACGACGCTTCAGGGCGCGGTTTTGACCGGGCATGACCGGGTATTTCTGCTTTTCGTCAGCTGACATGACAGCTTGCGGGCCGCTGTGCTTGGGCTTGCGCGGCTTTTCAAAATCCGGCTGCACCTGACGATTCGGAAGTGTAGCTACCGTAACCGGTTTTACGGGTTCCTGAGCCTTGACAACGGGCTTGGGCTGAGGTTTCGGGGTGACTACAGCAACAGGCTTAACTTCCGGTGCAGGCTTGGGCAGCTCAGGTTGTACTTGTGTTGTCGGTTTGGGCTGCGGAGTCAGCTGTGTCTTTTCAAACTCAGGCTGCATTTGCTCAGCGGGTTTGGGGGCCGGCTTGGGTGCGGGTTTCTCAAACTCGGGCTGTACTTGTACAGTGGGCTTGGGTTCCGGCTTGGGTGCCGGTTTCTCAAACTCGGGCTGTACTTGCACGGTGGGTTTGGGTTCCGGCTTGGGTGCGGGTTTCTCAAACTCGGGCTGTACTTGCACGGTGGGTTTGGGGGCCGGTTTCTCAAACTCGGGCTGAATTTGTACAGTGGGTTTGGGGGTGGGCTTGGGTGCCGGTTTCTCAAACTCAGGCTGTATTTGGGTTGAGGGGGCAGGGGCCGGACGGCGTTTGTTGACGACGGTTGGCAAAGCCCAATCATCGTAAGGAGAACTACAGGAAGCCAAGGCTGCAATCAGGGCAGAGGCGGAGAAGGTTAATGCGGTCTTTTTCATGTTAGTAAATCATTGAAAGTTTAAGGGTAGCAAATCTCAGCCGCGTATGCCCCCATGGTGGTGAAGGCGTATACAACGGTAAGAATGCTCATCATGATAAAAATGTGGTCTTTGGAGAGTGCGGTTTTAGTATCCGTTTTGTCGCCGGGGCGCAGACTTAAAATAATGATAACAGCAAATGCTATCCAGCTCATAGCATACAGGTTTTGCCACTCCGCCTGGTGCAGGAGGGTGGTACCTGTTCCTTTGGCAACAAAGTAAACACTTTGCGGTAAAATAGAGAGGATGGCAAACTCCGGGCGCAGTTTATTCATGCCGTACAGGCGCATCCATACGATACCCCACGTCAGCAGAATAAAGGGGAGCAGCACCAGTGCCATAAGCCAACCGGTGCCCAGTAGTCCGCAGAGCATTCTGCCGCAGCTGAGCAGAATAAACAGCGGCGTTATCCAATAAATGTATTTAAGTCTGTTCATGGTACAGGGGGTATGCTTACCCTAACCAATTCCACGTGATGGGTACTTCAATCTCCGGGTGCAGACTCAGCATGGCGGGGCTGCCAAGTACGCAGTCGGCAAGTGCCTGTTTGTGAGGATTATCTGCGGGCAGGGGAACATTGATAACGGTTTCGATGCGGGCAATGCGGCGCGGGTTAGCGCTCATTTCCTTGCCTACCTCTATGGTGCATCCTTCAAGGTTTAAGCCTTCTTTGTCTGCATAAATGCCCATAATGGTGGCCATGCAGGCAGCCATGGCGGAACACATCAGGTCCGTAGGCGAAAAAGATTCACCTTTGCCGTGGTTATCAACGGGTGCGTCTGTTGCAAGCGTTGCTCCGCTCGGCCCATGCTGCACCATGCAATGCAGCCCTCCCTGATATGTCATTTTGCACTTTACCATGTCGGCTATAGTACACCCGGATTGAGGGCTCGTCAAGGTGGAAAAGAAGTCAGTAGAATTTTTTTGGCTGGAAATGTAGTTTAATTTATGATACAATAAGCGCGCTATGTTATCAGACCGTACAAAATCCGGTATAGAACGTGCGCCGCATCGCAGTTTGATGCGTGCCACGGGTATGAGCGATGAGGACATTCGTAAGCCCTTCATCGCCATCTGTAATTCGTTTAACGAGGTGATTCCCGGCCATGTGCATTTGAACAAAGTGGCCGAGCTCATTAAAGCCGAGGTGCGTAAAGCCGGCGGTACGCCTATTGAGTTCAACCTAATCGGTGTATGTGATGGTATAGCCATGGCTCACCACGGCATGAAGTTCTCCCTTGCCAGCCGTGAGCTGATTGCGGACAGTGTTGAAACCATGCTGAGTGCTCATGCGTTCGATGCTTGTATCTGCATTCCGAATTGCGACAAGATTGTGCCCGGCATGGTGATGGGCGCGCTGCGTTGCAATATTCCTACCATTTTCTGCTCCGGTGGTCCTATGGCTGTGGGTAAAGGCCGCAATGGCGAGGATTTGGACCTGAACAGCGTGTTTGAAGCTGTAGCCGCCTGCACAGCCGGTAAAATTACGGAGGAAGAATTGCACTTTGTTGAGTGCAACGCTTGCCCGGGAGCCGGTTCCTGCTCCGGCATGTTCACTGCCAATTCCATGAACTGTCTGTGCGAGGTGCTTGGTTTGGCTTTGCCCGGCAATGGTACCTTACTGGCTCTTTCCGAAGAACGCAAGGAGTTGTGGCGTGCCGCTGCCCGCCGCGCCGTAGAGATGGCGCTGCAGGGTGGCCCGTGCCCCCGCGATTTGATTACGGAAAAGGCTATCGACAACGTCTTTACCTGCGATATGGCCATGGGTGGTTCTTCAAACACGGTGCTGCACACCTTGGCTTTTGCTGCAGAGGCCGGCTTTGAGTACGACCTGCACCGCATTGATGAGATTTCCCGCCGTACCCCCAATATCTGCAAGGTTGCCCCCAGCTCCCGCTTCCACATGCACGATGTGCTGCGCGCCGGCGGTATCATGACCATTCTTGCAGAAATTAACAAGATTCCCGGTGCTCTCCATACAGATTTGCCCACGGTAAGCGGTAAAACCCTTGCGGAGCAGATGGAGGGCTTGTCTACACAGGACCCGGTTGTCATTCGCACGATTGACAATGCCTATTCTCCCGATGGTGGTCTTGCTGTTCTGTTCGGTAATTTGGCAGAGCAGGGGTCCATCGTCAAAAAAGCCGGCGTATTGCCGGAAATGATGGTTCACCGCGGCCCGGCCGTTATCTTTGAAAGCCAGGAAGATGCTTGTGCTGGTATCTTGGCGGATAAGGTGAAGCCCGGCGATGTGGTAGTCATCCGCAACGAAGGCCCCAAAGGTGGGCCCGGCATGCAAGAAATGCTGGCTCCCACCAGCTATATCATGGGTAAGGGCCTTGGCAACAGTGTTGCCCTTATTACGGATGGTCGTTTCTCCGGTGCTACGCACGGCGCTTGCATCGGGCATGTCTCTCCTGAGGCGGCTGAGGGTGGCCTTATCGGTCTCCTGAAGGATGGCGACATCATCTCCATCGATATCCCCAACCGCTCTATCACCGCTGAGCTCAGCGATGAGGAGATTGCCGCTCGCCGCGCCTCATGGCAACCCACCATGCAAGAGGTGGATGGCAAGTGGCTAAAACGCTACCGTAAACTGGCCACCAACGCAAGTAAGGGAGCCGTCCTCTCCTAACCTCTCACCCCCAAAACAACACTCAGAATATCAATATAATGAGCGCTGAAAAACAAAACCCCATAGCCAAGTACTTCTCGGAGTTCAAGGTGCTGCGTGATTGCAGCAAAGAATTCTGGTACACCAACTTCATCCAGTTCTTCGATGGTTTGTCGTACTTTACGCTAATCATCGTGTTTACACTGTTCTTGAAGGACTATTGCGGCTTCAATGATGCCGACGCACCTTACTGGGTAGGCATGTATACCCTGTTCCTGTCCATGTTTGTTTTTGCCGTGGGCACCATCTGTGATATCATTGGTCTGAAAAAGACCTACCTCATCGGTTTCGCGCTGCTTATCGGCGGCCGTCTGATTATGGGGTTGGGCTCAGACTTCGGTATGCACGTGTGTGGTTTGTCTCAGGAGCAATCTAAGTACTTCGTGATTGCCGGTATTGCCATTCTTTCTTTCGGCACCGCCTTCATGAGCCCCTGTATCTCCACCTCCATTCGCCGCTTCACCACGCTTCGCGCCCGCCCGACAGGTTTCAACTTCTACTACCTGTTCATGAATATCGGCGCCTTCCTTGCCGGTATTGCCATTGTGGATCCGCTGCGTGCCGCCTTCGGCCCCATTAACAGCTTGTGGTGGGTGGTTAACATTGGTACGGCCTGCAACGTTGTTGCCTTCATTTTCACTCGCTTGATTGATGAAGATAACTACGCTGTGCCCGAGGAACGCATTGCTAAGAACGAGGCCGCCAAGCGTCGCCCCTTGCAGCTGATTGCTGAGGTTGCTAAGGAGAAGCCCTTCCAGAAGCTCATTGTGTTCTTGGTGCTTACCCTTGGTGTGCGCTTGGTATTCACCTTGCAATTCTTGGTGATGCCCCAGTACTACACCCGTGCCATTGGCGATGACTTCTCCCTGGGTCTGGTAAACTCATTCAACCCCTTCATCATTATCACCGGCCTTATTCTCATCATTCCGATTCTTAATCGCTTCTCCACGGTGAAGCTCATGATTTCCGGTATGACGATTTCTGCCTGTTCGATGATTCTGCTCGCTATCCCGCCGGAGTGGTACTTCATCATTCCCGGTATCGAGACGGTAGGCCAAGCATATTTCTTTGCCATCGTTGCCCAGATTATCGTATTCGCCTCCGGTGAGTTGCTCTTCAGCCCGCGTTTCTCCGAGTACGTGGCTCGTGTAGCCCCGAAGGATAAAGTGGCCTCCTACATGTCACTTTCCGCTCTTCCCATGTTCATTGCCAAGCCCATCAACGGTGTGGTAGGTGGCTTGCTGGTATCTTACTTCTGCTACGACGGCATTGCCGCCAAGATGGATACCGGCCACATTACCTTCTGGAACTCTCCCGAGTTCATGTGGACGCTGTACATGATTATGGCTTTCATTTCTCCCATCGCCATCATCCTTACCAAGGACAGCTTCGTTTCTGACAAGCCCGAGGAGGATGCTGCCGAGTCCGCTTCCGAAACCGCTTCTGAGGCCTCCGAGGACGAGGCTGCTACCACGAACGCCTAATCTCTGAACCTTCTGATTTTACATTATTATGTCTCGTAAGAAGAATTACAACAAGAAGCAAACAGCTGATGTCGCTCCCGAGGTGACAGAGAATACCACGTCTCCTGCTGTTGAAGAGATGCCCGCTCAGGAAGCCGAGGTGGTGAAGACCGACTGGAAGCCCATTATCAAGGATTTCATCATCCTGATGATTATTATGGGTGTCTTGGGCTACGCCTGTAACCTGTTGAAGGATTCCTTTGCCTACAAATCCCCCACAGACTCCCTCGTGTCTTTGATTCGTAAGGGCGACCTGAAGGATGACAATGGCGAGATGAAGGATAAGCCCTTCCTCAAAGAGTTGGAAGACGGTGTTAAGAAAAATGCCGACTATGTAAACACCCGCGACGCTAATGAGCGTACCCCCCTCATGTGGGCTGCTTACGCCAACTTTAACGACCCGACCCAGGCTGATGAAACAGACATTAATCGTATTTATTACATCGATGCTCTGTTTGAAAAGAATGCCAACATCCACGCTACGGATGAAGACGGCTTCAATGCTCTTCACTGGGCTGCATGGAGTGGCATGCGCTTTGCTTCTTACAAGCTCGTTAAGAAGGGTATCGACATTAATCAACCTGAGAGTAACGGCTTCACTCCGTTGATGCTTGCCGCTATGCGTGGTAATGCCACGGTGGTTGACCTGCTGCTCAAGATGGGTGCCGATCCTTCTCTTAAGAACGCTGAGGGGCAGACGGCTCTGCGACTGGTTCAGGATGCTGAGAAGGCTTATAAAAAGCGCGATGCTTTCCTTTACGGCCCTGTTTTCTCCGCTAACCGCGAGGAATCTTATGTAAAGACCTGCAAGTTGTTGGCCGAAGCCAGCGGCAAAATTTCTGACGAGGAGCTTCAGAAGATGGAAATTACGCTTGAAATTGAGATGATTCAGTCTCAAGCTGCTTCCAATGCTGCTCGTAAGATTGCCCACTTGTCCAAGAAGGACGAGGATCGCGAGCGCATTTCTCTCCTTCCTCTCCTTGCTTCTCAGGACAAGGATATCGACCTCCACCACCGCGTGAAGGGCGAAATCGATGCCATCAAGGCTATGGAGGCTTCTCTGCCCGAGCCCGTTGCCGTATCGGCTCTTCTCAAGGTCAATGCTGAGGGCGACTCTGCTTTGCACCTTGCTGCTCGCGACGGTAAAGCTCTTTGCTGCTACCACCTCGTAGCCGCCGGTTTGGAGGTATCTAAGAAGAACAAGCAAGGCTTCAGCCCGCTTTATCTTGCTGCACTCAATGGCCATACTCTTGCTGTAGAGGCGATGCTCTCTGCCGATAAGGCTGAGATTAAGACCGCTGCTCAGGAGGCTTTGACTCAGCTTGAGGCCCAGCCTGATTATGCCTATGCCGAGACTATTCTGCCCATGCTGCGTGCCTGCTCCCCGGTTTCTCTTGAGCTGAAGGAGGTCGAGTTTGAGCAGCGCCGTGAAGCTGCCGATGCTGCCTATGCTAAGGCTAAGGCAGAAGCTGCCGCCAAGGCTAAGGCTGACGAAGAGGCTCGCATTAAGGCAGAGGAAGAAGCCCGCGCCAAGGCTATTGCTGAGGAGAAGGCTAAGCAGGAGGCTCTGGTACTTGCTCAGCAGGCTGCCGAAGAGAAGACTGCTGCCGCCGAGCAAGCCCTCAAGGCCGCTGCCTCTTGCACTGCTGAGGCTAAGTCTGCTAAGGCTGCTGCTGAGGCCATGAAGGCCGAGGCCGAACAGGCTAAGGCTGCCGCAGAGGCCGCCAAAGCCGAAGCTGAGCAGGCTAAGGCTGCTGCCAACGCCGCTAAGGCTGAGGCTGAGCAAAACAAGGCCGCTGCAGAGGCTGCCAAGGTAGAGGCCGCCGCCGCAAAGGCTGCTGCCGATGCTGCTAAAGCTGAGGCCGAGCAAGCCAAGGCCGCCGCAGAGGCTGCTAAGCTTGAGGCCGAGCAGGCTAAAGCTGCTGCCGATGCCGCAAAGGCCGAGGCTGATGCTGCTAAGGCTGCCGCTGAGACTCCCGCTCCGGTCGAGCCTACTCCTGCTGCCTAAACAATAAGGTCGTTAAATACTTTTCGGGCGAGTCGCTAGTCGACTCGCCCTTTTTTCGAGCTTGTATAAAACATACTTCTTGCCATTTCTGAAATTATTGTTATAATTTCCCCGATTACAACGCATTGCTCCCGACCATGAAGAAATTATTTGCCTTATGTTCCATCCTGTTGCTTACGTTCGCCTCAGGCCTGAGCTCCTGTGTATGGACCCAGGTAAGCACCCATACGCTGGTTGATGCCGTAGGTAAGGAAGAATATATTGAGCATTACGCGCTCGATGCCAAGTGCGCTGAGATTTATCGTCGAGATGGTATTTACTACATCAAGCATACTTTTTACAAGGTTCCGGCCAGAGGCGAATTGTATAGCTATGGCATCTTCAGCAAAAATAATCAGGAACGCCATATATACCTGAGCGACCGCCCGGTGTATACAGAAGGCATGCAGACCGCCTATCTGTATCAAGCCTTGGATTCTGATGATCTGGAGAGCCTTTTGCCGAAGTCCCGATACAAGGCGCCTGCTGCAGCTGAGGAAGTGCTGACTCAGGAGCATTTCGAAGGGGCATCTCCTGTAGCCGTCATTACCGATGAACAGAAGCTGAAATATGATTGCTACAGTTTCGGCCGTGAGAGGGCATGGGAATATTTAGAGCCCGAACGACATCCTATTAATAAGGCCCTGCAGCCGATTACCGGTATTCTTTATGTGTCGGATGTCACTCTCTCCGTAGCAACTACAGCAGCCACTTGGGTAGGTTTTAATGTTCCGGTAATCATTGGAGCTGTCACACTCGGTTACCTTGATACTGCATATAACAAGCTGTTTCCCTCAAAGATACAGGCTCCCATACAGAATATACAGGAATAATTTCATCGCGCTCTCTCCCTTACCCTCGAGCGCGTCTCCCTCGACCTCCCCTCCTACCGGGGATGCGATTTCGTAAATACTGTTGCCTCAATAAGCGATTATCAACAAAAAAGCCCCGCATGCGCGGGGCTTTTCTAGCGGATGGGGTGAGATTCGAACTCACGGAAGGGATTAACCTTCGGCGGTTTTCAAGACCGCTGCATTAAACCGCTCTGCCACCCATCCATGACGCAGCAATGCGGTGCGTGAGATAATAATACAGAAATACACATCGTTTGACAAGCTTTTTTGTTTTCAAAACTCAAAAAATAAATTAAATTAAATAAAAAGTTAAAAATATTGAACAAAATATATCAGTTAGGTGTATATACTACATCGGGTGCAACGCCCGACAACAATAAACCAATAGAAAGCAAAACGATGAAACAATACGTAAAACGATGGGCCGCTATGGCGGTGATGGCATTCGGTGTAGTAGCAGCTCAAGCCAATGCGGCAAACATAGCCGTTAACTTAAATGCAGCCGGAATCAATGTGGTAGTGTTGGATGACAACGACGCCTGCAATCATCAGCACCGCAATCTGCATGAGAAGAAACACGTGAAGCACGATAAGCACCGAATGGAAATGGAGAAGCGACGTCAGGCAATGGAGCGCGAGCGCCGCCGCAAGGAAATGGAACGCAACCGAATGGCCGCACGCAAGCATGATAAGGGTAAACGCCGTTAATCTCAATTTCCGATGGACGAAGATTCAATAACTACAGAAACACCACCGCCGCTGCATGTTAAGTAAAAAACTTCATGCAGCGGCGATTTTTTTTGTTTGAACAATTAAGCGCGGCTGTATAAGGTCGAGACAAATCCCTCAAATTGCTCCAACTCCGTTCTTGCCGTGAAAATGTGTTGGAACTCAGGGAACCACGTGTCTGCCTCCCAGTTGCCGGCTACTTCTGACACGTAAATACCTTGCATGAGAGGGAGCATGAGGGTGTAGATTTGGGCGCCACCAATAACCATCACCTCCGGGTGTTGCAGCTCCAGATGCTTTAATTCCTCAATATCGTGTATCACCACGGCGCCCGGTGCTTCAAAATCTGCAGAGCGCGTGAGAACAATGTTTTGCCTGCCCGGGAGGGGGCGGCCCAGAGATTCCCATGTTTTGCGGCCCATGAGGATGGGGTGCCCCGTGGTAAGACGCTTGAAGAGCTTTAAGTCATCCGGCAACCTCCACGGCATGGTGTTATTGAGCCCGATAGCTCGGTCCTCAGCCATGGCGACAACCCCTGTAAAAGTAATACTCATACGGAAATAGGTGCTTTAATGTGCGGGTGCGGGTCGTAATCCTCAAGCGTGAAGTCCTCGTAGCGGAAGCCGTCGATTTCTGTCACATTCGGATTCAGCTTCATGATGGGCAGGGGACGCGGCTCGCGGCTGAGCTGTAGGCGTGCCTGCTCCAAGTGATTTTTGTACAGGTGCAAATCGCCGAAGGTGTGCACGAACTCGCGAGCTTCATAACCGCATACCTGGGCCATCATCAGCAGCAAGAGAGCATAGCTGGCAATATTGAAGGGAACCCCAAGGAACAAATCGCAGCTACGCTGGTAGAGTTGCAGGCTCAGTCCGTGTTTTTCACCTTCTTTTTGTGCCGGGATAACACAGAACTGGAAGAGGCAGTGGCAGGGCGGCAGAGCCATGTTGTCCACCTCTGCCACATTCCAGGCAGAGACAATATGACGACGGCTCCAGGGATTATTTTTCAAGCCTTCCACCAATTTTGCAATCTGGTCGATAGAGCCGCCGTTGCCATCCGGCCACTTGCGCCACTGGCTGCCGTATACGGGCCCCAAATCGCCGTTTTCGTCTGCCCATTCATCCCAAATGGTCACACCGTTCTCCTGCAAATAGCGGATGTTGGTACTGCCTTTCAGGAACCACAGAAGCTCGTGGATAATGGAGCGAAGGTGCAGCTTCTTTGTTGTCAGGCACGGGAATCCCTTGCGCAGGTCAAAACGTGTTTGCCTACCGAAGACACCGATGGTGCCGGTGCCGGTGCGGTCATCTCTGCCCACACCGTTAGTCAGCACGTCATCCAGCAACTCAAGGTATTGCTTCATGGGAGATTAGAGGGAAAGAGCCTCGCGGATTTGCAGAGCGTATTTTTCTGCACGCTGAGCCAAGCTCAAGTCCAAATCGCGGTAAAGAATACCGCGAGATACGTTAATGACTGGCGGAGCAAGACGAGAGCCACCGGTGAGGGCGCTCAAATCACCACCCTGGGCTCCCAGACCGGGAATAAGAAGCGGTGCATCCGGCAGTTCGTTCAGCAGCTCGCCGCTGGCATTAGTGAGGCCCAATACCATACCTACCTCAGTAGCAGCCCCTTCGGCCTTAGCGCGCTCCACCATATCGCCCACCAGCTGGTATACCTTACGGCCATTGGCAAGTACTTGGCGTTCAATATCAGCAGAGCCGGCGTTAGATGTTACGGCCAACAGGTAAACGGCCTTACCTTCGTGGCCCAAGAAGGGCTCCAAGATATCATAGCCCATGAAGGGGTTGAGGGTGACGGCATCTACCTGCATGCGCTCAAAATAAGCCTGTGCATAGTACTTTTGCGTTTCACCAATGTCGCCACGCTTGGCATCAAGAATCACAGGAATATCCTTGGGCATGTTCTTGAGCAGATTTTCAAGCATCTGCAGACCGGGTAGGCCCATGGCTTCAAAGTAGGCGATATTGGGTTTGTAGGCAGCAGTGTAGGGGGCTGTTTCTTCTACCACCTGATTGAGCCAAGCCTCAAGTTCTGCAAGGTTTTCGGATTGCGGACGCGGGTCTAACCCTACACAGAGGGCAGAACGTGTGGCTTTGATACGAGCTTGTAATTTTTCGGAGAATTTCATGTTTTTATTTGTTGTAAAAGGATTAAAGACCTAATTTAGTGCGGAAGTAAGCGATTGTTCTATCCAAGCCCTCGGACAAGGGGATAGTCGGAGCCCAGTTGAGTTCCTTGCCGGCCAAGGTAATGTCGGGGCGGCGTTGGGTGGGGTCGTCCGACGGCAGGGGGCGTTGAACCAAGCTGCTCTTGGTGTCAATTTTTTGCAGCACCAGCTCGGCTAATTGGCGTATGGTAAACTCGCCCGGATTACCGATGTTGACCGGACCCACAAAGCCGTGTTCATTTTCCATCATACGCACCATGCCTTCAATCAGGTCGTCTACGTATTGGAAAGAGCGCGTTTGTTGGCCTTCGCCATAAATGGTGATGTCCTCGCCACGCAGGGCCTGGCAAATGAAATTGGAAACCACTCGGCCATCTTCCGGGTTCATAAGCGGGCCGTAGGTGTTGAAGATGCGAATCACACGAATATCCACCCCTTCATGGCGGTGGTAGTCAAACATCAGGCTTTCTGCGCAGCGTTTGCCCTCATCGTAGCAGGCGCGGATGCCGATAGGATTCACATTGCCGCGGTAATGCTCCGGTTGCGGGTGCATAAGGGGTTCGCCATACACCTCGGAGGTAGAGGTTTGCAAAATGCGGGCGCCATGCTTTTTGGCAAGCTCCAGCATGTTCAGAATGCCCAAAACGCAGGTTTTGGTGGTAAAGATGGAGCGGTTGCCTTGGTAAAAAGGAGGAGAGGCCGGGCAGGCCAGATTATAGATACGATCCAACTTTTCCTCGCAATCCCACGGCTCAATTACGTCGTGCTCCACAAAGGAGAAGTTAGGATGGTTCATTAAATCTTCAACATTATCCAGAGAACCGGTATAATTATTATCCAAGCAGATAACGCGGTGGCCATCTGCTATCAATCTATGACAAAGGTTTGCACCCACGAAACCGGTGCCGCCTGTGACGAGTATATTCATGCCGTAAGGCATTATACCTGTAATACCGCCTGTTAGCAAGTAAAAAGGTTGACAATGCCGGACAACTAAGGCAAGATGGGCGTGTTTATGAAAGGCGGCACATTAACACAGGCACAAGAGTCGGAAATACTGCGTTTGTTTGGTAAATCCGGCTGGCGCCATGGGCAGAGGGAATTGATTGCAGCAGCGCTTGCCGGGCGCAATGTGTTAGGCGTGTTGCCCACCGGGCACGGAAAGAGCCTGTGCTACCAAGCTGCAGCTGTTTTGTTGGGGGGTACCTCTGTGGTTGTGTCGCCTCTCATCGCGTTGATGCGCGACCAAGTGCAGAGTCTGCAAAAATTGGGCATTGCCGCTGCTCGTTTTGATTCTACGCTGGAGGACGAGCACAAAATGCAACTGCTTGCTTCGTTGCAGCAAGGTGAGTTGCGCTTGCTGTTTGTTGCCCCGGAGTCTCTGGAAAACCAGGCCTTGCAGGAAATATTACAAGGCGTGCAGAAGTCGCTCTTTGTTGTGGATGAGGCTCACTGCGTTTCCGAATGGGGGCATAGTTTTCGCCCGGATTATCTGAAACTACCCGCACTTTATCGCAAGATGGCATTCCGCAGTGCCATGGCCATTACCGCTACCGCTACGCTCCCCGTGCAGACGGATTTGTGCCGCCATTTCGGTATCATGCCGGAGGATGTTTACGCCCTATCTCCCTATCGTTCAAATATTTTTAGGGATGTTGTCGGTACACCTAACAAGATAGATTACGTTTGCCGCATCCTTCGTAAGGCAGAGAATCGTCCGGCCGTTGTCTATACGCGTACCCGCAAGGGGACAGAGGCTGTGGCAGCAGCCTTGCAAGAGAAGGGCTTTGCCGCTGTAGGCTACCATGCCGGCATGACGGCAGAGAATCGCGAAGCGTTGCAAGATGCCTTTTTGCATAACACGTATGATGTGCTGGTTGCCACCATCGCCTTTGGCATGGGAATTGATAAACCGGATATTCGCAGCGTTATTCATGTGGATGAGCCGACCTCGCCCGAGGCATACTTGCAAGAGTCCGGGCGTGCGGGGCGAGATGGCAAGCCGTGCACTTCTGTTGTGCTTGTTTCGGAGTCCGGGCGTATTGACGCCATGAATCGCATTTATGCCGCAGAGCCGGATGCCGAGGGGGTGCAGCGTGCGGTTCGCTGGTTGATGCCACAGGGTGCGCGCGCTGTCTCCTTATGGGAGCTGGGTACCGTGTGCGATGTGCCGGAAGATGTTGCGATGCGTGCCTTGATGCGGCTGGATGAGATGGGGGCTGTGAGAGTTGAAGCGCGCGGATATAAGTTTTATAAAGTCAAGCCTTTGTTCCCTCTTTCTGTGATACTGGATGGGCGAGAGCCTGAGGAAGTGCAGCGCCTAACCTGGCTGAAGGTGCACCCGGAAGGAGAAGTAGCAGATGCCGCCTACTCATGGAATTGCAGCTATGAGCAAGCAATGGAACAGTTGCGCGAATGTGAGGCTTCCGGCGAATGGAAACTTACATTCCGCCAGCAGGCTCTCTATCTGCGCTCTCTTGCCCCGGCTGATGCTCGAGAAATTGCAGCGGAGTTGACCGACTCATACGCACGGCGTCGCCATGGTGATTTGGAACGTTACCGTGCCTTACGGGAGATGTTATGCGGCACTACCTGTATTAATGCCCGGTTGGAGGAGTATTTTACTACGGAAACCTTAGCCCCATGTGGGCATTGCTCTGCGTGTCGTGGTTTGGTACCGGTTTTGCCGCCCGCCCCGCCTGCGCCCGAGTTCCCCGTGGGGCAGGAATTGCCGGAGCTTGCCCGTGAAAATCAGCGCAAGCGTTTCCTGCTGGGCTTGGCTTCCCCCGGACTCAATGCCCGCAGAATGTGGGCGCATCCTCTTTACGGTTGCATGAGCGGTGCGGCTTGGGATGAGCTGTGATTCACAAGAATGCATGAAAAACGGAGCAGGGGTGAACCTGCTCCGTGTGAAGAGAATAGGCAAAAGCGTTTAGAGATGCTTTTTGCGGCGATACTCCAGCATAGCCAGTTGGCGGGCAATACCGGCAGCAAGATGCGTTTGCTCTTCGCGAGAAAGAACAGATGACTGATTACGGAAGCTCTCCTGAGCACGGGCTATGGCCTCCTCAACCGAGTTCGTATCAATCTCGTCCGCTTCCAGCACAGTATCCGTCACCAGCATCATGAGGTCGCTGCTGACTTGGAGGAAACCACCGCCCACAAAGACGCTTTGCTGCGCTCCCTCTACCGGGCGATAGATTAACTCACCGTTATCCAGCGCCACAATAATATCAGCGTGGCCGGGGAGTACCTCCATTTCGCCTTGTACCGAGGGCACAAGTACGCTGCTCACATCGGCATCTACCGCTGTGCGCATGGGGGTAATGATTTTGAGATGCAGAGCCATGGTTTATCAGGCTTTTTCAACGGTATCGATACCACCCTTCATGTAGAAGTTACCTTCGGGAACGGAGTCCCACTTGCCGTCAAGAATCTCGGCGAAGCCGCGTACGGTTTCGGCAACGGGTACGTATTGACCCTTAATGCCGGTGAATACTTCAGCCACACTGAAGGGCTGGGAGAGGAAACGCTGAATCTTACGAGCGCGGCTTACGGTGAGTTTATCTTGCTCGGACAATTCGTCCATACCAAGAATGGCAATCATATCCTGCAAGTCCTTATAGCGCTGGAGCGTTTGCTGCACGCCACGTGCCACGCGGTAGTGCTCTTCGCCCACCAGCTCAGGTGCCAAAGCCTTGGAGGTAGAGGCAAGCGGATCCACAGCGGGGTAGATACCCTGAGCGGCAAGTGCACGCTCAAGCACCACGGTGGAGTCCAAGTGTGAGAAGGTGGTGGCAGGTGCCGGGTCTGTCAAGTCGTCTGCGGGAACGTACACAGCCTGCATAGAGGTAATGGAACCCTTCTTGGTGGAGGTAATACGCTCCTGAAGGCCTGCCATTTCTTCTGCGAGGTTGGGCTGGTAACCCACGGCGGAGGGGGTACGGCCAAGAAGAGCGGATACCTCGGAACCGGCCTGAGAGAAACGGAAGATGTTGTCAACGAACAGAAGCACGTCGCGGTTTTCCTCATCGCGGAAGTACTCGGACATGGAAAGGGCAGAAAGAGCTACGCGAAGACGTGCACCGGGGGGCTCATTCATCTGGCCGTACACAAGAGCCACCTTGGAGTTTTCCGGGTGCTCTTGGTCGATAACGCCGGATTCGCTCATTTCCATGTAGAAGTCATTACCTTCACGGGTGCGCTCACCCACACCGGCGAATACAGAAAGACCGGAGTGTGCCTTGGCAATGTTGTTAATGAGCTCCATGATGAGAACGGTCTTGCCTACACCGGCACCACCGAAGGAACCGGCCTTACCACCTTTAAGGAAGGGGCAAATGAGGTCAATTACCTTAATACCGGATTCAAGCACCTCGGAGGAAGTTGCCTGTTCTTCCAGACTGGGAGCTTCGCGGTGAATCGGATAACGCTTGACATCGTCCAGCTGCCCTTTTTCGTCCACGGTTTCGCCCAGTACATTGAAAATACGGCCAAGTACCTTGGGGCCAACGGGTACGGAGATAGGAGCGCCGGTGTCAACCACGGTCATGCCGCGCTTGAGACCGTCTGTAGAGCTCATAGCAACGGTGCGGGCCCAGCCGTCCGTAAGGTGCTGTTCCACTTCCAGAACAAGTTTGTTCGGTGTGCCGTCTACTTCGTACTCTACCGTAAGAGCATTGTAAATGGCGGGCATTTCAGACTGGGAGAAATCGACGTCTACCACGGCGCCGATAATCTGCACGATTTTACCTGTGTTCATGATGAGAAGATGTGTTGATATTTGAAAATTGTTGAATTGAGGTGTTACTCCATGGCTTTCATAGCCGTGGTGATTTCAAGTAGCTCATTGGTAATTTGAGTCTGACGTGCCTTGTTGTATTCAAGCGTCAGCTCGCCGATAAGAGTCTTGGCGTTTTCTGTAGCGGCCTTCATGGCAACCATACGTGCGGACTGCTCACTGGCCTTGCCTTCCAGAATCATTTGTACCAACTGGTGGCCCAAGAAAAGCGGAAGTATGGAATCCAACAGAGCCTTGGGACTGGGCTCCAACAGGTAATTCGGATTCGTGTCATCCTCCACATCATCCTGTTGCGCTACCTTTAAAATGTCCTCGGTGGAGAGGGGAAGCAGTGCCATCACATCCGGACGTTGAACCATGACGTTGATGAACTTCTGATAGATAACCTCAACTCGGTTGTAGGTGCCGTCTGTAAAGCCCTTGCGCACAAATTGGAAAATCGGCTTGAGTTCTGCCTCCTCTACAGTATCGCCAATGGTGAAGCTGGCCACCAAGTTGCGACCGCAGCGAGCAAGCTGTGCATTCAGTTTAACGCCAACGGTGAGGTAATCGGCATCGGCATCGCAACGGGTCAGAATTTCCTTGAATAAGTTGGCATTAAGGCCACCGCACAAGCCGCGATCCGTGCTGACGACGATGATGAGTTTTTTGCCCTTTTCACGCATTTCCATCAAGGGCGATGAGATGCCCTCGGTAAGCGTGTCCTGCAGGTGCTTAAGCACATTGGCAAGGGCGCTCATGTATGTTCTGCCCTTGAGCGCGAGCTCTTGGGCACGGCGCATTTTGGCGGACGCAACCATCTGCATCGCTTTGGTGATTTGCGATGTGTTGCGTACCGACTTAATGCGGCGTTTAATGTCTCTGAGACTTGCCATGGTAAGTGATTACTTCGTCAAGCGTGATTTGAAAGAGGTCATGAACTGCTTGAGCTGCTCGTCAATAGCCTCAGTCAAGGCCTTCTCAGCCTCAATGGCCTCAAGGAGTTCAGGGCGGGTGGTACGTGCTTCTTCCTCCATCTCGCGCACCACCTTCTGCACCTGGTCTACTGCCACGTCATCCAGATAACCCTTCTGAATGGCGTAGAGGTCAATCACTTCAATGCTAAGGCTCTTGGGGTCGTACTGCCCCTGCTTGAAGAGTTCCACAATGCGGCGGCCGCGTTCAAGCTTAGCCTTGGTGTTGGCATCGAGGTCGGAGCCGAACTGGGCGAAGGCCTGTAATTCTTCGAACTGGGCGAGGTCGAGCTTCACAGAACCGGCAAGCTTCTTCACAATCTTTGTTTGGGCGGAAGAACCTACGCGGCTTACGGAGATACCTACGTTAATGGCCGGGCGTACACCTTGGTAGAACAGGTCGGTATCCAAGAAAATCTGGCCGTCTGTAATGGAAATAACGTTGGTCGGAATGTAAGCGGATACGTCACCAGCCTGCGTTTCAATAATCGGCAGAGCTGTCAGTGAACCACCCTTACGGCCACCTTCGGCATTGATGCGGGCAGCACGCTCCAGCAAGCGGCTGTGCAGGTAGAATACGTCGCCGGGGTAGGCTTCGCGGCCGGAGGGACGACGAAGAATAAGGGATACCTGACGATAGGCTACTGCGTGCTTGGAAAGGTCGTCATATACGATGAGGGCATCCTGGCCTTGGTCCATGAAGTACTCACCCATAGCACAACCGGCATAAGGTGCAAGGTACTGCATGGCAGCGCTGTCGGAAGCAGAGGCTACTACAATGATGCTGTAGGGCATGGCGCCGCTTTCCTCCAGCTTAGCAACAAGGCGAGAAATGGTGGCACGCTTCTGGCCGATAGCAACGTAAATGCTGTACAGCGGGCGGTGGCCGGGGAGTTTGCCTTCTTCTGCAAGCTTGTTTTGGCGAGCCTGAGAAATCATGGTGTCCGTTGCAATAGCCGTTTTACCTGTGGAGCGGTCGCCGATGATGAGCTCGCGCTGGCCACGGCCAATGGGAATCATAGCATCGATGGGGAGAATGCCGGTTTGTACAGGCTGGTTTACACCCTGACGAGAAATAATACCGGAGGCAATCTTTTCTACCGGATAATAGGCTGCGGCAGAAATCGGGCCCTTGCCATCAAGCGGGTTGCCCAAGGTGTCGACCACGCGGCCAAGCAATCCCGGGCCTACGGGTACCTGAAGCAATTTACCGGTGGTTTTGCAGGTGTCGCCTTCTTTCAGCCCGTTGCCATTGCCGATAAGCACGGCACCTACCTCGTTTTCTTCGAGGTTCATGGCAAGGCCCATAACACCACCGGGGAACTCAATCATTTCATTGAGCATGGCGTTGCTAAGGCCTTCGATTCGGGCCACACCGTCACCAATGGCTTTAATGGTGCCAATATTGGCACTGACTGCAGCTGTAGTGGCGTTTCTGATTTGTGCTTCAAGTTCTTGTACGATGTTGCTCATACGCTGGATGGAGTAATTTGAAAATGGTTAAAATAGAGAGGGAGAGAGAATCAACCGGAGATTCGGGAAAGTTGTTCAATGCGTGTTTTGATGGAGGCGTCCGTTACGTTATCGCCAACCTTAACCGTGATGCCGCCAATCAGGGAGGCATCCGTCTGCCATTGATAGCTTAAGCCGGGGGTGCGGGCATCCAATTTTGCCTTAATTGCAGATTGTTCATCGGCTGTCAACGGGATAGCACTGGTAATTGTTGCCGTGTGGCGTGCTACCTCTAAGCGCACCATTTCGGTAAGAGCACTGAGGATGGCCAGATAATTACGCGGCTTATCAGCAAGAAGAGTGGCAGCTACTCGGCGAACGGTATCTTCGTTAAGCAAGCCATCCGGGCCGATGCAAAGACGCATCAGTCGGCGTGCTTGGGCCTGTGCTTCCTTGGTAATTTTCATAAGATTCTGGAGTGGACGCTTCGCGAATAAAACGCGGCGGTATTACAGGTGGTTGATAACCTCTTGATTAATGGCTCTGTGGTCGGCCTCGCTAAGCACCTTGCCGGTTACTTGTGCCGTTGCTTGAGCCACAAGGCGGGCAAACTCGCTCTTAAGCTCGTCCTTCTCGCGCTTCACATCCATTTCTGCTTGCTGCTTAGCGTTATCAATGATGGTGCGAGCTTCCTGGGTGGCTTTGTCTGCCAAATCAGCTTGCAGCTTAGCGGCTGTTTGGCGGGCGCGCTCAATTTCTTCCTTACCGGTAGAGTGGGCGTCTGCAATAATCTGCTCACCGGTAGCTTTTACTTCTGCCAGTTCTTTTTCGCTGCGGGCATGCATGGCTTCGCCTTCCTCAATACGGGCACGGCGCTCCTCAAGTTGTTGCATGATGGGCTTGATGCCGAACTTAACCACAACAATCACCAGAACAGTGAAGGCGATGGTGTGTGCAATGAATACATCTGTGTGCAAGCCGAATTTGTCTGCCAGTTCCTGAATGCTGGCTGCGAGTACCGGTGTGAACATGAGCTTTATGTTGTTGATTGGAGAAAATTTTCGTGAGAACGTAGGAGAGGGAGAAGGGGGCTGCGCCGTTCTCAGGACGCAGCCCGATCAATCTTACATGAAGATTGCAACGAATGCCACACCTTCAATAAGAGCGGCAAGAAGAATGGAAATAGTAAGAACCTTACCGAAGGAGGCGGGGTTACGGCCGGTGGATTCAGCGGCTTTCATACCGATGCAACCAATGCCGATACCGGCACCAAGAACGGCAAGACCAGCCTTGAGGGCGGTGAGGTCAACAGAAGCTGCTGCGTCTGCAAGTGTTGTGATGTCCATAGTTATGATGTTGTGTTTTGTTGTTATTGTCTTCTCGTTGCCGTCACGTCTTTACTGCATGATTCGGCAGAACAAGGAAGGAGTGAGTGGTGAATAGGCGGAATCAATGTGCGTGTTCTTCTTCCTCATCGCCGCCCAGCTGCGTTTTAAGGAAAATAGCTGTCAGCATTAAGAATACAAGAGCCTGTACAAAGCCCACAATGACCTCCAAGAACATGAACGGAAGCATGGCAAACCAGCCGATGGTTCCCATTTGTTCCAAGATGGATTCACCTGCGAAGATGTTACCGAAAAGACGTGCTGCCAAGGCTACAGGACGCACGCAAATGGAAAGGATTTCAATAAGGCCTACAAAGAAGAAGATAGGCAGTAGTGCATACTTAAGAAAACCTGTCAACCCGCCCTTAGGGCCGAATGTGTGTGTAATGAAGTGCCATGGGCCTTGGTCTTTCATTACCCATACGAACCAGAGAATGGCATACGAGAAGCCTAAGAAGAGCGTGACATTAAAGTCGGCATTGGCACCGCGGAAAATCGGTTCGCCAGCATAGGTGATGGAACCTACACCGGGAAGAAGCCCCAAGTAGTTGCTAACCAAAATGAAAAGGAAAACTGTTGCAAAATACCAGAAGTATTTTTGAGCAATCTTTTTGCCGGTCAGACCTTCAACGAAATTGTACAGCAGCTCAAACACCCATTCTACAAAGTTTTGCAGACCGCCGGGCACGCGCTGCATCTTGCGGGTGGCCATTCTCAGCAGTAGTGTAATCAACAGAATGGCAATAGTGAACATTATGAGAGAGTTGGAGACGGGAATAGTATGCCCCGGCCATATCGGTAGCTCCCAAAGAATGGGGGCATCGCTTGTCAATCCAGCATGACCGTGCTCCGATGCGCATGCCACTCCGCCCAGCATTAATGCCGCAGCTGTAAGTTTCTGTACAAGAATTTTCATGTTGCACTTCTTAAATTAGCACTCGAGTTAGGCTACGTCAAGCAAGAACTTCGTGTTATTTCAAAAAAACAGGGCGTATGAAAGCTCCTATTTCTCCTAAATGGGCAGCATGAAGTGCAAATGGCCGTGTTAAGCGGCATTACATTTGAAAATATACCGTCGTTGTGATAACGGCGGCTACCGGCAGACCGTTTGTCATAGCCGGAGAGAAGACCCAGTCCTTGAGAATTTTCTCTTTAGTTGGTTGCGCGAAGTCAGGATGCGAGGAGCTGAGGATTTCCACAAGGGTAGGATAGCCCGTTGCTGATACCGTGATACGCACCCGAACATTGCCCTCGATTCTGTTGCGTCTCAGCCTTGCGGGATAGGGCGGATGCGGGGTGGATTTGTATTGAGGTGGAATATACTCGTGCTGTACTTCCTTTATTTTTGTCGTCGTTTTGGGCGTATCTACCTCTGCAAGTTCAGCATCGGTAGGTGTAAACTGTGGGTACGAGAATGCTGTTTCCTCACACGTTGTCGAGTCAACGAAACTTTCCGGTTCTGTGAACCGAAGTGCTTGCGGAGCTGTATCAATAAGGAAGTCTGCTTCCGGCATTCTTTCAAAGGGTTCTGCAACTTCTATTTTTTCCGTTCTTTCCTCGATAGGTTCTTTCTTTGGTTTTTCTGCAAGTAAGGAATAAATGGGGCCTTGGCGCTTGCGTTGCAAGGGATGGCAAAATCTGTGCTCATGGAGGCAATGAGCACAGATTGCCAACAGTACGCCTACAGCCGAGGCAAGGAGCGGCCCCCTGTTTATAGCTCTTTTGCTGTGGCGTACGTGAATAGACATGATTATTTGCTTAGCCAATAGGTATGAGATTCTGCCACATCATAGCAACTGTACCCGCTTTGCGGTAAGTGCACATAATCCCACGCAGCCACATTGACACGATTTTCCATCCATCCCGGAAGCCAAATAGCGTACTCTTGGATTAGCTTTTCCATAGCTGCGCAAGCGGCTTTGGCTTCCTCTATCGTTGAGGCTTGCTCAACCTTGCCTATGGCGCTATCGATTTCCTCTGAGTTAAGGTGAAAAGGTGCATCGCTACCGCTTGCTGAGGAATGGAAGAAGCGACTGTACTTCGGCAAAATAGGGTCTGCCACGGTGGCCCAAAAGGTCATATCATAGCTTCCGTCATCCACCATTTGGGAGCACTGCTGCCACGCAACGGCCTCCGGCACAATTTCCAACCCGCATTCTGCTGCGTATTGTGCCAGAATAGAGACCATGGTAGATAGCTTATCGTTGGGGGTGTACGTAAAGCGTAGACTGAGTTTATGGCCCTCCCTGTTGCGCAAAATACCATCGCCCCCCGTCTCCGTATATCCTGCTGCTGCAAAGAAGTTGCGTGCTTTTTGGGCATCGAAGTGATAGTGTTTGTTTATCAAGGGAACAGTTTTGAATCCTGTGCTAAACTGAGGCAAGCGTTCCGCATCGCCACGGAAGATGACATGGATAGCCTGCTCCATATTCAGCGCGTGCATAATGCCTTTTCTTAACGATAAGTCAGAGAGCTTTTTCGAATTGAGAGCTATTCCGTACGGAGGCATGGGGTAGCTTAACTCAAAACGATGGCGCACGATACGGCTGTCAAGTTGGTTACCGTACTCCTGCCAGGCAACAATGTTGCGGGTCTGCATCATATCTAATCTCCCCCTCATGAACATCTCCCAAGCTTGTGCTTCATCCGTCAGGAAGTGGTGCTCAATATGGTCCGCATTGCAGGTGTATCGGAAGCCCGGCAAGTCTTTCGCCCACCAGTTTTTGTTACGGCTTAGCACGATAAGTCGCCCTTTTTGCACTTTGCTTACCACATAAGCCCCGGTGCCTGGCGGTGGCAACTGTGCGTATCGGGTGGCATAATCGGCTCCAAAGTTGCGGTAAAACCCCGGCTCTGCCGGTTTAAGCACGGCTGCAACCTTATAGTGCCCCCACAAAGCTGCTTGCTGAGGTATAACTGCCAACAGATTATCACCGTAGATATGCAGTTCTTTAATGACCGTTGCTGCTTGAGTTTGCCCGCAGTCATTCTCTAATAGCAGACGCAACGCAAAATCAGCGGCTCTCACGGGTCGGCCATTATTGTATCTTGCTGCCGGATTTAATCGAAACCAAAACGCACCGTTATGCTCCGCCCATGCCTCTGCCAATCCGGGAATCGTTTCTCCGGTGGTAGGATGCTCTCGCACCAAGGGCACCTCAATTCTATCAAATAGGTTGTAGTGGAAGAATTGGGGTGCCGGACTCCCGAATGCCAAGAAATTGGACGGGAAGGGCCCCACATTGCTCATGCGCATGGTGCCGCCCTTTGTTGCTTGCTCGGAGCCGATTGTCGGCACATGGTCGCAGGTACTCCACGTTAGGTCTGCCGGAACCTCATCATCCGCATGCAGTTGTATGCGGGTGCTGTGCACCTTGCCCAAGCGCTGTTCAAAGTCTTGCGGGTATGCTTCAGGCGGCTGTTCACTAATGGCAATGGCCCCGGTATTCTGAACATCGGATACTGTTGCCAGCCCTGCTAACCAATAAAGCAACAGTGCTAGAGCTACCACGATAGCCGAAGCAAAAAGATATTTTTTCATCAGAAAGTCAGGGTGCAGCCTGCGTGAATGGAGGTGCCGGCAGAGATGAAGGAATAGGCGGGATCCATGTAGTGACCTTCCGTTACGAACTTCTGGTTCGTAAGATTCTCAATGCCTACATGCAAGGTCATGTTGTCGTTGACTTTGTATTGGGCATAGAGTCTCAGACTATAGTAATTATCCAGCTTAGAGTAGGGGGTGCTCGCATAGTGGGCACGCCCTACAGCTGCTGTTAATCCCATACCGATTGTCAATTCCTTGCACGGACTGGTGTGTATGTCTGCCGTCCAGCATTGGCGTACGGAGGAAGGAATTTGTTGGTCGTCAGACGTTTTGGGCTGAGTATAGGTCCACGCCAGCTTGTATTCCGTATTCCATTGCTGCTCCAGTGTGCCGCACAACGATATTTCTGTACCCAGCACATTCCAGTGGCCGGGCATGTTTTCATAGAGATAGGCATTGTGCTCAGTATTCCAGTTGCAGCCGATAGCCTTATGGCGTTGCTCATAAAAGAGCGTTACGCTCAGTTTGTGGGCGTCGGTAAGGTAGTGCTCAATCCCTCCGTCTATGCTGAAACTTTCTTCGCAATCGAGATTCGGATTGCCCACATAGACTCCGTAGCCGGACACAAACTTGGAATCGCTGCGCTGGAAAGCAGAAGGTGCTCGATACCCCGTGCCTACAGAGCCGAATACGCGTGTCTTATCGTGGTTCATCCTGTAGGAAGAGGCGGCTCGAATGCTCAACAAAGCGTCATGAATATTGCTGTGCTCCGCACGCAATGCCACGGTGTTGTCCCAGTTATCTGTAGGGCTTACCATGTGCTCCACTCCCACGCTCAGCACATTTTCCAAATTGCGGTACTGGTTATGCACCGTCCCATCGGAAAGGCAATCGTAATCATTGCGATTCCAAGCAAGCGTGGCTATTGTCGTCTGGTGTTTGCACCATTGGTAGGCATGTTTCCATTCCAGTTGGAAATTTCGCATGTCTTGCAAATAGCCCTCAGCCAGTTTCGCATCGAAGGTGTAGTAGCCCAGCATGAGCGAGCTTTGCCATTGCTGAGTCAACTGAGATTGTAAGCGCAGTGTGGCAAGGTTACTACGGAATCGGTAGGTGTTGTAGCTGCTCCAGTACGGGTCCATGCTATCGTATCCGTATTCCGAATCCTCGCGGCGGTACGTCAAGGTAATTTGTGTATCCTTGTTAGCGTAGTAATCTAAGCGCAGCGCCTCGTTCCAAATTTCGGATTCAAAGGCATTGCGCAGTGTCGATGTTTTCCCGTTGGCCTGGCTCATGTCGTTATCCGTACGACTGTATGTTGTGCTTAAAAACCAAGCTAGGTCGTCTATGCGCCCTTGCGTGGTCACATTGCCGGTGTAGGAATGGTGGCTGCCTGCTTCGTTAAACAGGGTGAGCGATGGCTCGCCGCTGCCTTCCGGTGTTTCCATTAATATCACGCCTCCCATGGCGCCGCCGCCATAAACGGCTCCTTGGCTGCCTTTTACCACTTCTAAGTTGCCCAAAGAGAATAAATCCGTACGCCCTAAGACATTGGAGGTAATGATGGTGTCGCCTCCGTTGGAGCTAAGCCGCATGCCGTCCACCATGGTGGAGGTATATGAATCCGAGCTCATGCCACGGATGATGATTTGAGCCGTGTTGCCTTTTTGGTTGCTGCCGCCGCCCGGTGTAATATAGACGCCGGGAATCGTGGTTAAGGCTTCTGCCACGGTGTAGATGCTTTCTTCCTCAAGTTGCGGAATATCCAGCACCTCGACGGATACGCCTGTCTTATCTCGCGGTATCTCAAGTCCGTAGTGGGCCGATACCGTGATGGGCGGAAGCTCGCTCTCTTCCATATTCGCCCATACTTTGCCTGCGAACAATAAAGCAGGCACAACGCTGTAAGCTCCGCCAAGCAGAGCCTTATTGATTGATGTCATGTTTGTTGTGTGTCTGTGGTCGGTGTGACGCCGAATCCGGTTTAGACTTGCTCCTCGGCTGGCATTCCGACTGAGTTTGTACGGGGTACAAACAACACGGTTGCGGCACAGCGGCAGATTCTCACTGCCTTCCCCATCTATTTCCTGCGGCTTCCTAGCCGCCTCCGGGAGCAGGATACGTGGGTATCCGTTGATATTCTATCTGTTTTTGCTGCTGATGGCAAGTGCTGAGTGCGACTTTTTTCTTGTATCTTGCGCCGTTTTTGTTAAGATATGTTCATGCTTGTACGCCCTATCGTTTTAACCCTGTTCTGTGCCTCCGTTGCTTGTGCCGAGTCATTGTCGGCTGCTTCTAACTCAAAGGATTCGCCCCTAGCTGTTCAAGAAGAAATTTGTTGGCATGCGCTGTCTGCTGAGCAAATACGTGCCTTGTTAGAGCAGGGAGTAGACCCCAATAGCCATGTAGGGGAGAAAGGTGCGACGCTGTTGGCGACGGTGCTAATGCGATATCCGGACCCGGATTTGGTGGAACTGGTGCTCCGAAAAGGTGCTTCCGTTGCCCCTTCAAAGCGCTTCCGCCACTATTTCCGCGACTACACCTTTCTTATCCGTGCGCACCGTGATATGCCGGCTGAGGATGCTGCCAAAATCATGCGCTTGTTGTTAGATGCCGGCTGCTCCATCGATGCGCTGAATCATCGCGGCGAATCCTTGCGTATTCATTATGGCAAGTATAAAACTCCCGCCTCCCAGGCCATTGGCGAGGTTCTGCGCGAGCGTGGCGCTAAACTGCACCCCGATGCCCCCTAATCAGCCAAATAATTTAACTTTGCTCCCATGAAAAGCTTTGCTTTATTCTTTATCTCGATTCTATCTGCCGCCTCCGGAGCTACGGAATCAGCATCAGCCCAACTGCCTGCGTTGTTGGAGTCATTGTTTTCCCCGGATGATATACGCTATCAAAGCTTTCAGTCCGGATTAAAAGGCGATCTTTTTCCATGGTCTGTTTTGTGCCAAGCAAAGCTTTCCGAGATGCCTTTTGTCGGGGGATATGTGACGACTGGTGTAGCTGCCGGCGGAAACGAAGTGGCTCTCGAAAAACTTTTAGAACAGGGAGCTGATATTCAATTAGCTCTTTCGGGGGCGGCTTTGGTCAATAATGAGCCGCTCATTGAAAAGTTGTTACAAAGAGGTGCCGATGTCAATGCTATGATGTTGGGTGCCGTGCTGAGTGGTCGTTTAGAATCCGTTAAAAAGGCATTAGAGAGAGGTGCCCCATCAGACGTTGGGTTGATGTATGCCGTGGCGAGTAAAAGAATAGAGGTGGTAAAGTTTTTGCTTGATGTCAATCATGATATCAATTTCATCAATTATTCTCTTTTGCCATGGGCTTTATCGCATGGCGATATGGATATTATTGAAATGGTCATCGCACATGATGCTTGCCACCCCAATCAGGGGTTACGCGTGGCGGTGCTGTTGGGGCGCATAGATATGGTGCAGTCTTTATTGGCTCGTGGTGCTGACCCTGCCTTAGCGTCCACTACTCTTGATTTGGCAGTGGAATTAGGGCATGAGGATATTGTGACTCTGCTTTTACAGAAAGGCGCTCCCCCTGACTATGCCTTGGATACAGCTGTTCGTTCCGGCAACTTGGGTATGGTTTCTATCCTTTTGGCTCATGGTGCCAACCCTGATGATGCCATTTATGAGGCAGCGGATGCGGGAAATCTTGAAATGGTGCGATTTTTACTCAAGAAAGGAGCTTCTGCCGAACAGGGAATGTTAGGGGCCGTATTTGAGAATCAAGTGGAAGTCGCGCGACTGCTGTTAGATAATGGTGTAAACCCGGATTCCTCGCTTGAACGTGTCATAACCAAGGGCGATAAGGACATGATAACATTGTTGTTAGATTACGGAGCCAACCTTGATGCGGCATTATTTCATGCGGCGGTATGTGGCGAAACGGAGTTGGTGAAAATGTTGTTGGAAAAGGGTGCTGAGCAACATAACTCCATTTGTCATGCCGCAGATGCGGGGCATTTTGATGTTGTTCGCTTACTTTTAGAGTATGGTGGTAATGTGGATAGTGCGCTTTCCGGTGCTGCCGGCAGAGGGGATATGGAAATGGTGCAGTTCTTGCTTGATAAGGGGGCGAATCCGAGCTCCGGGTTGAGCTCGGCGGCTTATCTGGGTGATGTGAATATTGTTAAACTATTGCTCAGTAAGGGAGCCGAGCTCGGAGAAAGCCTTGATTCCGCAGCGAGAGTCGGGCATGCAGATATTGTTGCCTTACTCTTGGCTCAACCCGGTGTGGATGTGAATCAAACGGATGCCTATGGCAATACGCCACTCTATTACGCATTGGATTTCGGTCATGAAGACTGCGCAGAATTGATTCGTGCTGCCGGTGGCCTTGTACATCCTAATGCCACTAACTCAAGGAAGTAAAACACATGAAAATATTAAATCCTCTCATCTCCATTATCGGACTGTTATATGCTTTTTACATGGCCGCATGGTATTATTGGCTAGCGGCTTTGTATGCAGATAAACCGCATGCTGTTGAGTTTTGTTCCGTCTGGTGGATTGTGTATCTCTTAGGATTGTTGCTTTCTCTTGTCTCATTGGTGTTGTTTTTCGTAACGGTGTATCGTAAGGGAGACAAGGGGCGCTATGGCTTGCAGACTGTTGTGTACCTTGCGGTGTATGCGCTCCTTATATTCGGCGGCTTCATGTGGATATAATGAGCGATTCCTGTAGCTCCCGGTTGATAAAGCAGAACTTCTTGTTGTTTATGAACGTTTCTTCAATCTTATTGGCATTTCTCTTGGTTCATAGTACGGCTACGGCATCAGCCCCCAATGACCTGTATCATGATTTATTAAATACTCTGGGCACAAAAGGAGAAACGGCTCAAGTAGATTATCTGCAAGCCGGATTTAGGGGCGACTCATCAATCTTGCATCCTCATATCGAGGGATCTCAATTGAAATATTATGCATGGGGTGCTGCTTACAACGGACATTTTGCTATTGTGGAGAGCTTGTTACCCGAATTAGCTGATATAGATTTCGTTCTTGAGGGAGCGGCAAGCGGCGGTAACGTTGCATTGGTTGAGTACTTGCTGGAAAAAGGTGCACATCCCCTGAGCGGGATTGACGGCGCCGTGCGCGGCCGTTACACTAATATATTAAAGTTGCTGGTAGCCCGTGGTGCGGATGTTGATACTGTGCTTTTTATTGCCGCCGACGTTGGTGATATAGAATTGGTAAAGTTTGCTCTGGAACATGGCGCCGCCCCATACCACGGCTTATGTTATGAGGTTCATAACAAAAACCTTGAAGTGGTTAAATTGCTTGTGGAGAAAGGCGCTGAAAATGCGAGCGATGCCCTTACCAGAGCAGCCCAAGAAGGGCACACCGACATTGTGCGATTTTTGGTGGATAAGGGAATTAATCCTGATTCGGGATTGATTCATGCCTGTATATCCGGGCATATGGACATTGTGCAATTGTTGTTGGAATCGGGCGGCAATGCTGATGACGCCATTTTTACCGCAGCTTCGGAAGGACAGACGGAAATTGTTAAGCTTCTGCTTTCGCATGGGGCAAATCCCACCGATGGCCTTTATGGTGCTGCGTGTGGTGGAAATGCAGAATGCTTGAAGTTAATTTTATCTTTGCCTGATATTAATGTGAACGTCCGTTATTTCTTTGAAGGGACCCCGCTGGATTTGGCGATACAACACGGACATGATGATTGCGCAGAGTTGTTGCGTGCTGCCGGAGCTAAGTTGAGCAGTGAGCTGTAGTATTTTGTCGTCAGTACTGATTGCCACAGCATATTTTGCTTGATTTTTCGGCATTTTTGGGGCATAACTTCTCCCTGTTATGTCAGACGAACGTGCGCACAAACCATCTTGGCTTAAAGTAAAGTTGCCCAAAGGGCAAGCCTTCAAGCATGTAAATGAATTGGTAAAAGGCAATTCACTTGTCACCGTGTGTGAGGAGGCTATGTGCCCCAATCGCGGCGAGTGCTGGAGCCACGGTACGGCTACGTTCATGGCTTGTGGTGATGTTTGCACACGTGCCTGCGGTTTTTGTGCCACCCGCACAGCCCGCCCGAAACCGCTTGACCCGGAAGAGCCTGCTAAAATTGCCGATGCCGTTTGCCGCATGAAGCTCAACCACACCGTGGTTACCATGGTGACTCGCGATGATTTGAAGGACGGCGCCGCCAATCACATGGCTGCCATCATTCGCGAGATTCGCAAGAGCAGCCCGCAGACGATTATCGAGGTGCTCACATCTGACTTCAATGGTAAGGAAGAATCCATTGCTGCTGTGATGGATGCCCGCCCGCATATCTTTAATCACAATTTGGAGACGGTGGAGCGTTTGTCGCCCGTGGTGCGTTTCCGTGCTAAGTATCGCCAATCTCTTGCCGTGTTGAAGCGTGCTCTGGAGCTGGCTCCCGGCATGGTTGTGACCAAGAGCGGCATTATGCTGGGCTTGGGTGAAACGCGTGATGAAATTGAGAGCACGATGGATGACCTTCGTGAGCACGGTGTTACCGTGTTGACTATGGGGCAGTACCTGCGCCCTTCTGCCAAGCACTTGCCGGTGATTGATTACATTCACCCCGATACCTTCAATGAGTTGCGCGAGGTGGCTTTGACCAAGGGATTCCGCCATGTAGCCAGTGGCCCGTTGATTCGCTCCTCCCACCACGATGCCAATTTCCGTCCGGAATTGGACATTTTGGAGGCTATTAATGCCGACCTGCGTGCTCGCGGGGAATTGAGCTGATAGCGCCTTACAAGCATAAGATTTTTGCATAGCTCCGCGGGTACCCGTGGAGCTATCATTTTGGAGTGTAGATTCGCTTTTTTACTGCACTTTCTTTCTTGGCATTGTTGCCGGAATGGTGTAGTATAGATGGCATGAGAAGAGCACCTATACCCGGGTTGGTGTTGGCTGACGGATGGCTGGCACCCTATGAACGCGAAATCAAGGCCAGAATGAGGCTTTTTGATGCGCAAATGCAGCGCATTTGCCGCCGCTATGGTTCCTTGCTGGAGTGTGCGAATGCGCATACTCGCATGGGATTTAACCGCGATTCCGCCACCGGAGAATGGATTTACCGCGAATGGGCACCCGGAGCCCGCGCTCTGTATCTGATTGGTGATTTTAACGGATGGGACCGCCGTAGCCATCCCATGACCAGCGGTAGCGATGGTGTGTGGGAGTTGCGCTTGCCGGCGGATGCCTTGCAGCACGGGCAACACGTGAAGGTGCATGTGATTGGCTCCGACAATGTAGGCAAAGACCGTATGCCGGCTTGGATTCGTTTTACCGAGCAGGACCCTCAGACCTTTGATTATTCCGGTATCATCTGGGAGCCCGCCGAGGCGTATCGTTGGAAGAATACACGCTGGAACCCGGCTAATATAAAGACGCCCTTTATTTACGAAACCCATGTGGGCATGGCCGGTGAGGAGGAGCGCGTGCACAGCTACCGTGAGTTTGCAGACAACGTGCTGCCCCGCATTAAGAAACTGGGCTACAATGTGGTGCAGTTGATGGCTGTGCAAGAGCACCCGTATTACGGCTCCTTTGGTTACCACGTTTCGTCGTTCTTTGCTCCGTGTAATCGTTTCGGTACACCGGAGGATTTGAAGTATTTGATTGATACGGCCCACGGATTGGGCATAGCTGTACTGTTGGATGTGGTGCACTCGCATGCCGTGAAGAACGAGGCGGAGGGGCTGAACAATTTTGACGGCTCCGGCGGGCAATACTTTAATGCGGGGCAGCGCGATAGCCGCCACCCGGATTGGGACAGCTGCCTGTTCGACTACGGAAGAAATGAAGTGATGGAGTTCTTGCTCAGTAACTTGCGCTGGTGGCTGGAGGAGTTCCGTTTCGATGGCTTCCGTTTCGACGGTGTAACCAGTATGCTTTACCTGCACCATGGCCATGAGCCCTTTAGCGACCTGGGCTGTTACTTCAATACCATGGTAAACCTGGATGCTGTCACTTATTTGCAACTGGCTGCAACCTTGGTGCAGCAGGTGCGCCCCGGCGCCTTTGCAATTGCAGAGGATATGTCCGGCATGCCGGGCTTGTGCCGCCCTGTGGATGAGGGTGGATTCGGCTTTACTCACCGCTTAGCCATGGGCTTGCCGGATTATTGGATTAAGATTCTCAAAGAGAAGAAGGACGAGGAATGGAGTGTGGGCGATATTTGGTATACCTTGATAAACCGCCGTTATGGCGAAGCCAATATTGCCTACGCAGAGAGTCACGACCAAGCCTTGGTTGGCGATAAAACGATTGCCTTCCGCCTGATGGATGCCGAGATGTACACGCACATGAGTTGCACGACTCCCAGTGTGGTGGTGGATCGCGGCATGGCCCTGCACAAGATGATACGTTTGGCCACGCTCGCCGCAGGCGGTGAGGGCTGGCTTAATTTCATGGGCAACGAGTTCGGGCACCCCGAGTGGATTGATTTCCCCCGTGAAGGCAATGGCAATTCGTATAAATATTGCCGTCGCCAGTGGAGCTTGGTGGACAATGATTTACTGCGCTACCGCTATCTCAACGAGTTTGATGCCGCTATGGTCAAATTAGCTCAGGATACGGATTTGTTGGCCGCTGCACCGGCTCGCCCGCTGAATTTGGACGAGCAAAACCAGGTTATGGCCTTTGAGCGTGCCGGGCTTGTCTTCGTCTTTAATTGGAGCGGCACGAATGCCATCCCCGATTATAAGTTCCCCGCACCGACTGCCGGCGAATGGCGTGTTGTGCTTGATTCTGATGAATTGAAGTATGGCGGCTTCGGCAGATTAGACCATGCGGTGCACCACTTCACGGATAAATGCCAGCACCTGTCTCTCTATCTCTTGCCGAGAACTGTGCTGGTGCTTTCTCGTGTTTACCAAGGCGGTCGCCGCTTCTGATTAGCTCTTTTGTATGATTCGCATGGGCAAGGGTAAACGGAGTAAATGGAAACGGGCGTTGCGTCCGGATACCTTTCTGTTTACCCTTGTTGTTACTTGCGTGCTGCTGCTGGCCTCTGTTTTCGGCCGTGGTGAAGTGGGGCAAATATTGCGCCTCGAAGCATTGTTTACGGAGGCTTCGCAGGAGCAGGGGGATTTTGGCCCTACCTCGGCGGATAACGTGACGATGCCCGCTCCGATGACGGATGACAAGGTGAATGCCTTGCTGGGCTCCATGCCCGACGCTGCCAAATGCACGCCGATTAAGTTTCTGATGCTGAATGCACACAATTATTTTGTGCCTGAGGATAAGCAACGCTCACGTTACCGCCTTGTGCACAAAAAGGAGGAATCACGCCAGGCCGTTGCACATGTTATCGCCTCTCAACAGCCTCACGTTGTAGGGCTCATCGAGATGGGTGGCACACATGCACTTGCGGATTTACAGCAGCGCCTGAACAACATGGGCGTGCAATATCCGTATTCTAAGATATTGCTGCGCAGCGGAGAAGACCGCGCTTTGGCATTGCTTTCTCAATATCCCATTATCCAAGATCATTCTAAAGCTAATTGCTCGCTCTTAGGTAAGAAAAGGCAAAAGATGCTGCGTGGTATCTTGGATGTAACGATTTTGGTGGATGCGCATCGATTGTACCGTATCGTTGGAGCTCATCTTAAATCGCGTGTTTCGGATAATCCGGCAGCGGCCACGGCTCAACGAACAGCTGAGGCTCGCACCATAGCGGCCTATTTGCAGCAAGAGATGCGCCGCCAGCCTGCTATGCCTATGGTGGTGTATGGCGATTGGAATGACGGCCCGGCTGATTCCTCGTTGTCTATCCTTACGCAAGGTTTTTCAGAGGATGCGGCTTTGTCTCGCGTTAAGGCTGCTGACTCCCGAGGAGAACGTTGGACGATTTACTCAGACGTTGCGGATGAGTACTGTGTTTTTGACCAAGTATACGTGAACAGCGTAATGAAAAGCCGCCGAGGCCGCAAATGCGGCTCCGGCGTAGTAGATGTGGAAGAGACTGCAGCAGCCAGCGACCACCGCGCTGTATGGTGTGAGCTGCGTTAATGCGCTGCTTTGGGCGGCAGATAATGGGTTTTGCGAATCTGCTTAGCCCAGTCTTTGAAATGCTCTGTTTGTTTCGGGAAGACTGTGGAGATAGGATGGTCGACAATCTTTTCTGCTGTGAGGGCGGCTTCTTCCCAACGCTGCAATTTCAATAAGCTGCCGATGGCACCGGTGCCGGCAAGGGAAAGAATATACACCTGGTCCAGAGTAGCCTGTTTGGTGCTGGCCGGCAAGCTGTTGATGATGTTGTTGTAATTTAGCAGAGCTCGCTCATTTTTCTCTGTGCGTGTGCAGAAAATGGCTTGTTGCAGGTAGACTCGGTTGTGCCATGCCTGAGTTAAGCCCGGAATGCCAAATATCTTCTCGTTGGTGTTGATGGCCTTTTGCAGCGAGTCGCTATCTCCGGGGATGGCCTCAATATCTGCTAGAACGGTAAGAGCAAAGGCGTATTCTTCTGCCAAATGCGTGCTGCCTGCGGTTTGTGCACGCTGTGTCTCAATCTCACGAATAATGCGATTAAGCTTGAGTGTGGCTTCCTCAACTTTACCGACACGGAAAAGTACGGCTGTGTTGAGAATGGCTGCCCTGTAGCGGTAGGGACTATCGATTTTTGATGCTGCATCAAAGAGCTCGGCCCCGCGAAGCACGGAGGGGTATGTTAAGCATTGGGTGGACTCGCGCCCGGCCAGAAGAAGGGCGCGCGCTCTCAGTTCTCGATTATTTGTGCTTGCGGCCAATTCCTCAAGCATGCGCAGGGCTACAAGGTGGTCTCCTTCCTCTGAGTGTATTTTGGCCAATTTGAGTGTAATGGCAGTGCGCACATCCTCTCGTTTAGTGGATTTCATGGCGCTGAGCAAGAAAGGCTTGTGCGTTGCCGCCGTTCGACCGGCTTCTTGCTCGCATTCAAGCGCATGCAAGTACAATCCGTAGTAGCGCATCACCTGCGGATTCGGCCATGTAGTGCGCTCTTCGTGGGTGAAGGTGCTCAGCTTTTCTAATGCGGCAGGGCTTTGCTGTTCATCCAAATCTAACTGCGTGAGTTGTAGGTAAGCCTCTACTTTTTGTTCGTAGGTGGGCTCCATAGCCAGTACCTCCTGCAACAATTGGCGTGACTCTGCCGGTGCTTTTCGCAGATTAAGCCCCGCGTAGGTTAATTTTAAGGCGCGTATCAATTCCGGCGTGTAATCCGGGGAAGAAACGATGCTGTGGCACAGCTCTGTATTATTTTGCAGGTGTGCGCAATACAAAGCATTGCAAAGTGCAGCGCATTCCAGCTCAGGCGGGGCGGATGCCGCACAGGTTAAATATTCCGCTACAGCCTCCGACGAGGTAGGGGCAAGCATTTGCGCTGCGTAAAAATGCGTGTACGCATCGCGCTTGTTTTGCGGAATGCGTTGCAGGTAGGTGCTTGCAGAGGCAGTATCACCATGGTTGAAGTGATACTTTGCCTGTTGATTGTTCATTTGTACCGTAATCGGCAGATAATCGGTATTAATGCCGGTGGCACGGTTGGTAATTAACTCTCCCAGCTCCGTGTTCTCGTGGGTGAGCAATGCTTCTCGTTGCAGAAGAGCTGTAGCCAAGAGCGCGCGGTTCAGTTCCTCGCGGTCTTTGCTCCATTCTTCCAGTTTGCGGACGGCATATTTGCTTGTGGTAAAGGCTTGGTGTGCTTCCAAGCGCCGGAAGGCTTCGGCAAGGAGCTGCGAATCGGGATGCGAGGATACGAACTTGAGCAGGGTTTCCTCTCCTTTACCTTCGTCGCTGCCGTGGTGTTTTTCCTTGTCGTAATAAACTTCTGCTAAGAGGAGTCGGCTGTATTCTCTGTGGCGTGTATAGAGGGAGTTTTCCGCCTGTTTGCACTTGGCGATTGCCGCATCGTATTGCCCTTGTTGGCGCAGTTGTTCCGCCTCCAACAGGAGGAGTCCGTCCGCTAATTCTGCCTGATGGGCGCTTTCTTCTTTGAGAGACTCGATATCAACGGCTTGTCCTATGCTTATGCTGTGCTCTGCCAAAGCAATTTTTGCCATGGCGGCAATCGCAGAATCGCTGTCTTCACAGAGAGGTAGCAAGTAATCCGCTGCAATCGGCGTTTTCCCGGCGCAGTAAATTAAAGCCTTAGCCGCATAAGGGTGCAGGGGATGCTCAACAGATACTTTGGCTAAGTAGGTGGCTGCTTCGGCATAGCGTTGCAAGGCTAAGAGCGAGCGTCCCCGCCAATAATCGGCTTCTGCTCCGGGGGGCAATTGCTTGCAGGCTGTTAAGGCTACGGCAGGGGCTCCTTCATCCAAACTACGGCGAATAAGTGTTAGAGCGTCGGCATGAGCCGGCTCTACCGTCGTAGCCGCGGTGGATTGAGTTTCCTGCGCATAAGTGCTCAGTGTGCTAGCAATTCCGTAAAAAATGAGAAAAAGCCGATGATTCATGGTAACGTGGACGAGGGCTGTGCTTCTTCTTGACTCTCTTGCCAAATGAAGCGGTTGATAAAGGTTTCTCCTGCCGGGGTGAGGTAGGCGGCAGTGCTTTTGCCGTTAAGGCGATTCATGGTGCAATTCTTTTGCATCATGGGCATGGGGCGGCAGGAAATAACGGCGGGTTTGTCTATAGGCGTATCGCAGGGGTAAACGCCTATAGGAATTCCCTCTGCTGTAAAAGCAATATCCAGAGAAGGGGACTCTTTACCCCATTCGCCTTTGTATAAGAACGGGTGGCGTAGCAAAATATCCGGTGTGCAGTGGCGTGGCACACGCACGCGATAGTGCTCTGTTAAGGTGTTGAAATATTGCTTGATGGAAAAGCTTTTGCCCTCCTTGCAGGCTAATAAAACATCTGCTGCGTTGATGCCGATGAGATTATGCCCATGGAACAAGCCATGCTTATTGGTGCTTGGGCAGAAACGGTGAAACTCGGAATGCACCATGAGGCAGATTTCCAGATGGCAATGCGCTCGCACCTTATTAATGCCATCGCCACTGTAGCCCAATGTGCCGATGGTGTCGTTGTAGGCAACGCGTTGCCCTACCTCGCAGCTCACTTTTTTGAGGTGGGCATAAAGACTGTAAATGGTGCCTTCTTTTGTTTCGTGAGCTATCACCACATAGCGCCCGTAGTTGCTGGCGCCGGGTGAGCTGCTGGTATAGGCTACGATGCCGGGGGCTATGGGGCGAACATCATCCAAGGGCTCGGCATTTGCGTCACGCCGTATCGGCTTTACGTCTATTCCTTCGTGGAGTTTGGTGAAGAAAATACGTCCGTCGTGCACTCGCAGTGCGTTGCGCGTGAAGCCAAATGTGCCGGCTTCCCATGGTTGTGTCTGTTTGCCTTCGAACCAGCGGTCACAATACATGTAATATGCCTCATTTTCTCCTCGGTAGAGGGCGTCGTTGTCTGTCGGCAGTTTATAGACAAGATCCTCCGCTGCTTGCGTGCTCGTACACGCAAGCATGCCTATACCCATTGCTAGAAGAAAACGCCTCATCATTGTGCACTGGGGTGGTGCATTAGTGGTACAGCTCACCGACGGTGCGCCCCGTGAAGTCTCGGCGTTGCTGCACGTTTTCCGGTCTGGTCGGTACCGGACGCGGATTCTTGTCCAGATAGCGCTTTTCCTCAATTTCCGGGTTAATGGGCTTAACGGTGCGGGCAATTTGCTTCAAATCGTATCCGTTCAAGCCATTCCAGATTTTCAGAATACCGTCTCCCACGGGGGTGATTCTCATGGGTTCCATCGCAAGGCCGTTCACGACAGGCAGCATCAGCATGCCGTCTTTGTGCAACGTTTGGGTGTACAGGTGCATTTTCCACTCCGGCTTAGCATAGAGGGTGACTCCGTAGGAGCCATCCGTGGGGTCGAGCTCAGACTTGAATTTCTCAAAGTGGTCTAAGGTCATCACCGGCACCTTGGTGTATGCGCGTCCGTTAAAGTACACAAAGTGCGAGGCGCTTGTGTAGGCTGCGGGGTCGTCGTGTGACTCCTGCGCAAGGAAGAAAACCGGATATGCTTTTTGGCTCTGGCAGCTGCACAGGAAAGCTCCTGCTGCGGCCATGGTAAAGGTGGCGATGCGAAGAATGTTCATACAAGTCGTAAATATGGTGATGCCTGACCAACAATCTACCACAATTTACGCCGTATGGCGAGCTAAAAACGCATCAGCCTTTCAGAAAACTGCGGCTTTGGATGCAATAGTTGAGACCGCTCCACAGGGTAAGGATAACACTCAGCCACATGGTGATTTCGCGCAGCCAGTAGCCGCCTACACCAATAGACAAGAATTTAAGCGGTTGCGGAAGGTTGCATGCATAGCACAGATGCACCAGGCAGGCTATGCAGTAGGTGAGCTGTACGGCTGTTTTCCATTTGCCGCTCTTGTCTGCGGCCATCACCTTGCCTTGCTCCACAGCCAACTGGCGGAGTCCTGTTACCAAGAACTCGCGGAAAAGGATAATAATGGTAACCCAGAAGGGGCACATGCCGACGTATGAGAGGTAAACGAACGCGGCACATACCAAAATCTTGTCGGCCAGCGGGTCAATCAGTTTACCAAAATTTGTTACCAAGTTGTACTTGCGTGCCAAGTAGCCATCCAAAAAGTCGCTGATGGCTCCCACCACAAAGGCCCAAAGTGCAACGCAAATTCCCACGCCGATGGGGCTGAACCAACCCACGTAGGGGATGTTATCCATGGGGGCGGCTGTGTGTGCCGGGGCAATGGGGTCCAACATTAAAGCCAGCGTAAAGACGATGACGAGAGCAATGCGGATGAGAGTGATAATGTTCGGAAGGTTCAGCATGTACGGCTTCATTTATACCTGTTTATACCGCGACTGGCAAGACAAAATAAAGTCTGTATGGGTACAATCCTCAAATTCTGACATATTCTTTGCTTGAATGCTCATAAAATTATGCTATACTCGCGCTCATGAACGGATTCCGTATTGCGATTCTCAGTCTGATGGTGCTTGCTGTGGGCATCTTGTTTTATTTTGTGGTAGAAATGCTGCCCAACCAGCAGCGTGTATTCGATGATTACCACAGAAGCAAAGCCATTGGTGCGCTGAACGCAGATGCTGAGGCATCCGGCACGTACGTTGCAGATGAAAAGGCGGCACAGGAGCTGGAAAAATTGCGCCAGGAGTCTGCGCAAGCTGTTGACCGCGTGCATTCTAACGAAGAGCATCGCACCGTAGCTCAGGCAGAAGAGGTGCAGCGCCGCGAAAGTGAAAAAGCTATGGCCGACCAGCTTGCCCGTGAAACGGCCGAGGCTTCTGCCCTCGGTTTGGTAACGGAGGTTGCCTTAGATGCAGGTTTCTTCTCCTTCAAGCCGCTTGGCAATGAGCCCATTTCTGAGGGCTTGGTGATTGCCGTGCGCCGCGGTGACGACGACTATGTTATTTGTGAGGCTATAGTGTCTCGCTACTACGAGGAATCCGGTGAGTATATTGCCGATATTAAGAATGATGCATTCTCCTCTGTAGCTACCAACAGCAAGGGTGAGCGTCCCGTGCCCGGCAAGGGCGATTTGATTGTCGTGTCTCCCTTTGCCACGGCAGATCAGCTTCGTGGCAGTGCTCCTATGGAGATGGATTTGCCCGTTGCTCCTGCTCAGTAATTGATCACTATACTATTATCCGCAAATGCCCACCGAATCCACAGCCGGCTCCGTGCTCTTTGACCGCGCTCCCAGTTTTTCTTTTGAGTTCTTTCCGCCCAAAACGCCGGAAGGGGCTGAAGCCCTGCTGGATACTATCATTAAGCTGCAAGAATTTCATCCCAGCTTTGTAAGTGTTACCTATGGTGCCGGTGGTGGTTCCCGCGAGCTAACCCGATCTGTAGTGCAGGATATGGTAGCTCGCGGTATCCCGACGGTTCCGCACCTCACTTGTGTTGGCCATACAGAGGCTGAGATTGAACAGATTTTGGAAGGCTACGCTATGGCCGGGGCTCAGGCCATTTTGGCTTTGCGTGGTGATCCTCCCCGCAATGCCGCTTATGACGCCTCTAAGGATTCCTTCCGCCACGCGGCTGAGCTGGTACGCTTCATTCGCCGCTGGGAGGAGAGAAATCATTTACCCACCCCCCTTACTATCGGTGTGGCCGGTTTCTGTGAAGGGCATCCCGATACCCGTAATCGCATCCGCGAGATGGATTATCTGAAAGCCAAGGTAGACGAAGGTGCAGACTACATTTGCACACAGCTGTTCTTTGATAACCATGCTTTCTTCGATTTTCGTGACCGTTGCCGCCTGTTGGGTATAGATGTGCCCATTATTGCCGGTATTATGCCTATTACCACTATCTCCGGCATGAACCGCATGGCTGAGCTCTCTGCCGGCACCAATTTCCCGGCACGCCTGCTGAAAGCCATGTTGCGAGCCGGCGGCGACCGCGCCAGTATTGAGCGCATTGGCATCAATTATGCCAGCAACCAGTGTTCGGAGTTGTTGGATGCCGATGTGGATGGCATTCACTTCTATACGCTCAATCGCTCTAAAGCCACATTGGAAATCTACCGTAACCTTGGTATCAACAATTATTATGATGTGGACCGCCTCCACATGCTCAGTAACCTTTATAAATCCTGAATCTCTGACAAATGAATAAGACACAACAGACCCCGGAAGACATGCCGCTTTCTCCTGAGGAAATCAAAGCCATCGGCGAGATTGAACTCGGACCTGCCAAACACGAGGTATTCCTCAATAAACATTACAAGAAGCTCATTTTCGGTGGTATAGCCTTAGCCATCGTAGCCACTGCTGCCACGGCTTGGTATGCCCATACGGAGCAGAAGGTGGAAGATGCCGGTTCTCTTATCGTGAAGGGTGTTGGCTCTACGGCTGTAGAGTCCACACTTTCTCCGCAGAACTACGATGCCGCAGCCTTTGATGCCATTGTTGCAGATTTTCAGGGGACACCCTCTGTAGAGACGGCTCAGTTGCTCAAGTCTATTCGCGAGATTACAGACCCCGCAGTAACAGATTTCTCCACCCTCTGCAACTTGGCAGATAAGGCCGAGAATGATATGGTGCGCACCCGTGCCGCTGTAGCTTTGGCTATGCGCTTCACCAAGGATGGCGATACAGAAAAAGCCACCCTGTACTGGAAGAAGGTTATCAACATGCCGCGCAATGTTTACACCGCTCGTGCCTACGTCAACCTGTGCGACCTCGCTTGGAATGCAGGTAAGGCAGAGCAGGCCGCTGAGTACCTGCGCATGGGCCGCGCCTCTTGCCCGGATAGTCCGCTGTTCATGCAAGGCGCTAACAATGATATTGCCGTACGCTCCGACCTCCTCGAAAGCGGGGTGGATGCCCCCGTGGTGACGGAGGCTATCTTTGCCAAGCCTATCGAGACCACTCCTGCCGAGCCTTCTCAATCCACCGACCTCGGTTTGCCGTCCGATATGCCCGCCATCCCCGAAGCGCCTACAACTACGCTTCCGGATTTGAGCATGCCTTCCACCCTGCCTGCCGGCAACTAACACAACAACAACTTTAGAGACAATGGGGCTATTTCAGGATAATTTCTCCATGCTCTCTGAGTTGGAGCGCTTAGCGGCCATGGTTCTCGACCCGGTTCGTGTGCACGAAATCGGGGCAGACCAATGGCCGCTCGCCATGATTGCTTGTGGGCTGGTAACAGGTAATGACCCCGACCGCGTGCCGGATACCCTGAAAGCCTACGAGCTCTTTGTGCAAAAAGTTGCTCCTGCTGCCCGTGCCTCTGCACTCAATCAATTGGTACGCTTCATTACCCAGCGTAAAGGCGATTCTTGGCGTGCCTTCATTCCCTTTGCCATAGCCGAGCCCGAGCCGCTTATCAGCAACTCCGCTGCCATGCAGCTTGCCCTATTAGCACAACCCACTCCCCAGAATAAGCTTACAGGTGTGGAAACCCTTGTAGATATGCTGATTGCGCTGCCTCAGGCTAATCCTGCAGCGCTCTCCGCCATCTTAGGTTTAAGCGATTTGCGCGCTTTACCCTTTCTGGAGAAGCTTTTTAGCCTCTCGCAGGAACGCTTGTCCGCGCTGATTCTTGCTCAGCCCTTGCCGGGGAACCACCTGAGCTACCAGTGGATGCTGCGCCTTTTAATAGCTCATCCGCAACTTGCGCCCGCTGTAGAGCAGGCGCTCGTCGGTATGGCTTCTACGGCTTCCTCCGTGCTGGATGTGGTGCTGCCAATTCCAACTTGGGCATATGAAAGCCCCACCCCCCAGCCTCTCCACGGCTGGACCCTGCCGGAGTATTACGCTCGCATGCTGCCTACCTTGCAGCAGCATTGCTCCCCCGACCAATTAGCCCGCATTCGTGCTGCTTTCTCCGTGGCATAACCGATTTTATTCTTGCCAAAGCTGCCATAATCAGCTTAAATATCCCCGCTTCACGGCCTCGTAGTTCAATGGATAGAACGGCCCTCTCCTAAAGGGCAGATGTGGGTTCGATTCCCGCCGAGGCTGTTTTCTTATTTGGCGCTATTTAGCGCAATAATTGATTTTGCTTGCTTTATGATTCCTTATATTGCTAAATAAGCGCACTACGCTGAGCGAAATTTGAGCGAAACGCTGAGCGAAAGTTGAGCGAAAAATAACTTATTTAGCAATTTATGAATCAGATTCACATTATTCTACTAAGGTGCCGGTGACTGCGAAGAAGGGCGAGAAGCCGGATAATGTGCCGGGTGAGGATGTGATGGGTGTGCTGGAGGAGCGGCTGATGGAGGCTGAGCAGGCTTAAACCGGTGTGCTGCTGGGTGGAATACTAGGGGAAGTACGAAGTTCGATAACAAGAACGCCCACAGAGTGAACTGTGGGCGTTCTCAAAAAATCCGTTTAGTGATTTGAATGAAGATTAGGACTACCAACAGCTAATCTTCATGGAAATGTTCTGGGGATATATAAATAGAAAAGATGCAGGAAGTCAACCTCATTCCACCTGCATGGCGAGGATTGAGAGAAAGAAAAAGCCCCCGTTATGGTGCGGCAACACCCGGGGGCTGATGGTAAACAATGATTGCTTACCGATAGTAACGGGGGGATTATTGCATGCATGGGGGAGGAAGTCAAGTATAATTTGCACAACTTAGAGCAAAAATGCCCTGCACCGGGATGGTGGTGCAGGGCAGGATTCTAACACCTTTGGAATGCTACAAATAGAATCCAGATTAGTTGCTCAGTTAACACGGGGTTAACTGCCGTCAGGCGTGTTACTATCAGTTTAATCATGTGTTTTACGCCGCCTGATGATTTGCCGCATCAAGCGGCAGATGGATTATAGCAGTTATGCCAGAGAAGGCAACTTTATTCCATCTGCATGGCGAGGATTTCTGCGGGGTGGGGGAGTGCTCGAAGCCGTGGACGGCTTCTATGAAGAGGTCGCGGAGAGCTCCGGGAGGTACGGGTTGGGGAGGGGGGCTGGTAGTTGGTAAGGGTGGATTCGATGTTTGCCGTAGGCGTTGTGGATTGCGGATTTTTGCCCCGGCAATGATGCGGTGCAGCGGCGTGGGCTTGAGGCTGCGCTGCGTGATGCGAGCAAGGCTGAGGTGTTGGCCCGTATGGAGGCTGAGTTGGCTAAGCAGCAGATGCAGGAGGAGATGGGGCTTGACGGTGGGACTGATTTGTTCGGTAATACGCTGGATAATGATGAGTTTATGGATTTTGTGGCTCAGTATGTGGTGCGCCGCCGCAATGAGCTTGCGCAGGATGCAAGCTACTTGAATACTACGGCTAAGAAGCGAAATGCTGAGGCTATGGGGAAGAAGTACGGGGTGGATGTGAAAGACCCTGTGGCGTTGAAGAAGAAGCTGGAGGAGCTGAATGAGCTACGTGAGCGGTGGAAGAATCCGCACTCTGATGGTGAGCTGATGGATGAGATTCGGAATGCCTGGCGTGCTCGTGAGGGGGCCGAGGTGCAGGATAGCGCCGAGGTGGGTATGGATGAGCAGCCGAGTGAGCGGTTGTTCCGGGAGTATGCGGCGATGGATTGGAAGACGGAGCGGACGGATTATTCAGGGGTAGTGTTGGATAAGCCAATGGTGAGGGTGTCTGCTGATGCTGTGCCGGAGGATAACCCGGCATTGGTTGCCCGGTTGAAAGCGTTTACCGGGCGGAAATTCTATAATAAGACTGCGGATATGCAGACTACGATATCCGGCGAGAGTGCCAAGAAGATAGCCCGTGCGGAGTCTGAGACGATTACCAACCTGACGCGTTTGGGATATACGGAGGAAGAGGCTTCCTATATTCACCGCGCGGCTGCAACAAAGATAGGTGAGCTATATGAGCAGTCTGTGCTGTTCTTTGAGGAGGAGGTGTACCACAAGGCTGATGACCGCAAGGCTGCATGGCATTTCTTTGAGCCTGTAAAAGTAGAATTGAATGGGCAGGATGAAGCTTATCTTGCAAATATCTCAGTGATAGATTATACGGATGGCGGCGAACGCTTGTTTAGTATTGAGCTTACAATCGAAACCCCCATCAGCAAGACAGAGTTCACAACGGCTCCGCATGACGGACGCTATTCTCTGAATGCTAACGGGGTATCTGACGTTAGATTAGCCGCTTTCAACTCGTTTGTCAAGAAAGAAAAAAACAATATTGAAAGAACCGCTCGAATTAAAGGCTTGATTCCCTGGCGTGTAGATGAGGCTCGTGTGCATGAGTTGCAGGGAGAAGCCGGAAAGATAGAGAAAGAGATTGAGGCTCTGCTTGCAAAGTTTGGTGGTGATGAGGAGAAGCTGCAAGGTTATCGCCGGGGCCAGTAGAAATTGCATGCATTGCGCGAGCGCCTGGCAGCTAAACAAGCTGCTATTGCTGCGGAATACAAGCCGGAGGAGATGAAGGAAGTGAAGCAGCCGATTGCGCCGAATGGGAAGCCTAGCCGTTTATCTGTGGATGCGTGGCTGACTTGTGGCATTCTTATGCCAAGCATTGTCTGGATTCATTTATTGAGGATGGGCATTTGAATCTTACGCATGATGACTTGCGGATGATTCCTGACATCGTGGAGAATTATGACTCTGTGAAACTTATTGACGCCAAAAAAAGGGTATACTCTTGAATTTACAAAGCAGTATGGAGATGCGCTGTATGTGGTTGTTGAGACAATTGGAGGCAAGAAAGACAACCCGAGAGGCACGCGCCAGAAGACAATCTACTTAAACGAGATTACAAAAAAGGCGAGCGGGCAGGCGTTTCACCCGACTTCGTTCTCGAAGAATTTCACTCGCACGGAAATTGTAAATCTGATTAGTGAATATATCAAGCAAAATTATGCAAGAAATATCGAATAAGTATAGACTGCGCTCTGATTACGTTGATTATTTCAGGCTGGAAGGGAATATCAGCTTGCACGGAAAGTAGAAATCCGATGTCTTCAACCATTAAGCACGATTATTCGGAGTCACAAAGAAAGAGCTATGAGCAATAAGCACGGTTCAGTTGTTCCGCATAGCAAGACTGAGATGCAGCTTTGAGCGATGTGAATTTGTGTGAAGAAAATGGATGTAATCGTAAGTTTGCGGGCACAATATAACCCCGGAGGTACGGTGGGGAACCTAGTAGAACAAGATTCCCCCTCTCCGGGGTTCGATGAAATTATAAACGTTTTTTATGCAAAACATCAAGGATTATTTTGATAATTCTTCTAAAGAATGGGATTAGCACAACGAGCATCTGTAAAATAAAAAGTCCCGCGAGTTGGGCCATCACTGGGGCTCCGGATTGGTTACCGGCAAGCCGTACAGAGCCGTTCGCGGGACACGTTCCGCATGATGCGGATAATAGCACCCCCATTAAAAATGCCGAGGGTATGGCGGCTCCGGCTAGCGGACGGCAAGCTCTGCACTTTAATGGGGTATCTGACGTTAGATTAGCAGCTATTAAGGTTTTTGTAAAGAAATAAAAGATACAAAATCTCGGAAATACGCGAGAAAAAGAATTGATGCCAGAACGATGTAAATTATTTTTTGTGCTGGCAGTTTGCTGCACAACTTGGCACGGTAATTGACCTCTCGTTTGCGGCTGTATAATTGGAGCTTTTGAAAAACAAACAGACCACCCCGCCCGCAGACGGCGCGCCGAATTTGTTTCAATCCGATCTTGTGCGCTCTGCCGTAAAGGATAGCTTAAATGCACTCTATGGAAAAATGCGGAAAATGTCAAGAGTAAATCAGTATTTTCGCGACTTCAAACTCAGAACATCAATTGCCTGTATAGAAATGGCGCACTCATCTTGAGGCTACCCGGATTCCAAATCCGGGGCGACAAGGCGGTGCGCCTGAAGCAATAAGTACACTGAAGGAGGTATTTAGTCAATAACAAAATTATTAATACAGACCAAACAGCTAAAACCGGGGTAGGTGGTGTTGCTTGGCAGTGTAAGAATAGGCGGGTAGGGGGACTGTATTTGTTAAAAACGCGAATGTTCTGTATGATGGCATGGCTAATTCTTGAAAAAGGGGAGAATATATGGTAGGATATGTGCATGCAAACAGCATCAACAAAAGAGGATTTGCGCAACTTATTGGCACCGCACCGCGGTAAGCGCATTGTGATGGTGCCGACGATGGGAGCTCTGCATGAGGGCCATGCCACGCTGATGCGCCAAGCTCGCGCGCTGGCCGGGGCTGAGGGTGTGGTGGTTTCCAGTATCTTTTTGAATCCTGTACAGTTTGACAATGCCGGTGACTTGGCTGCTTATCCTCAAACGCCTGAGGCAGATTTGGCAGTTTGCCGCGATTGTGGGGTGGATATCGTCTTTATGCCTACGCCAGATATCATGTATTGTGGCGACCGCTCTATCACGATGGAGGAAACTCATCTTTCTACGGTGCTTTGCGGTGCAAAGCGTCCCGGTCATTTTGCCGGTGTGTGCTTGGTTGTCAGCAAGTTGTTCAATTTGGTGCAACCTACAGATGCTATTTTCGGTAAGAAAGATTACCAGCAGTTGGCCATTCTGCGCCGCATGGTGCGCGATTTGGATATTCCCGTATCAATACATGGCGCAGAGATTGTGCGTGAGGCGGACGGCTTGGCACTCTCGAGTCGCAATGTGCGCTTAACCCCGGAGCACCGAGCCGCAGCACCTACTATTTGCCAAACCCTGCAGGAGGCTAAACAAGCCTATAAGGCAGGTGCTGCTGCCGCCACAGTGTGCGAAACTGTCCACAAAACACTGGCTGCCATACCCGGAGTTCAAGTGGATTATGTGGAATTGGTGGATGCAGAGACGCTGCACGAGTTGACGGATGACAAGCGCATGGCTCTGTTAGCTGTTGCAGCCTTCTTTGGCGAAGTTCGCTTGATAGATAACACCGAACTTACCCGCTGATTATGATTATTGCTGAGAATTTGCACCGCAGTTATTACATCGGCAAGAAAAAGCTGGAGGTGTTGCACGGCTTGTCTTTGCACATCAAGCGTGGCGAGAAGGTCTTTTTGTGCGGCCCCAGCGGTGCAGGCAAAACAACCTTAATGTACACATTGGCTGGCTTGGAGGCACCGCAAGAGGGGTATGTTTCCATAGACGGAACGCGCATATACGACCTAGGGTTGCGTAAGCGTGCGTTGTTCCGTAATCAAACGATGGGGTTCATTTTCCAGAACTATATGCTCATGCCGGAGCTGACGGCAATTGAAAACGCCTCATTAGCAACAGCGGTGCGTGGTGAGGAGGCCACAGAGAAAGTAAAAGCCTTGCTGGAGCGCGTGGGCTTGGGCGACCGTATGGACCATTTGCCCAATGAGCTTTCCGGTGGCGAGCAGCAGCGTGTGGCTATTGCTCGTGCTCTGGCTCACAATCCCTCCATTATCTTTGCAGATGAACCTACCGGTAATTTGGATTCGCGCAACGGACGCCAGATTTTGGACTTGTTGTTTGAGCTTGCAGATGAAGGTGGTAAAACCTTGGTGATGGTGACTCACGATCCGGATGTAGCACGCTTAGGCGACCGCGTGCTGACGATACGCGACGGCGTGGTACAGCACGAATCTTGAGACGCTTGAGAAACCGGCGATTTGTTGTAGAACGTATGATGATTCATACGTTCTATATGTTATATAGGCCTACACTCACAGAAAAACGCACTTAGGGCGGATGTGCCTTGCGTTTTTTCTTGCGGGCAGGGGTTGTTTTTGATAGTATACCGAAAGTATAGGAAAGAAGTATGTTAGAAGCACGCAATATTTGTCTGGAAGTAGACGCAGGGGAAGAGCCGCTTTTCTTGCTTAATGATGTCAGTTTCTGTGTACCTCGCGGTCATTTCATGGCTATTGTGGGACCCAGTGGCTGCGGTAAGACAACGCTTCTGAAGTCCATTGCCGGTATTAAGGAGATTACCTCCGGCTCATTCTTTTGGGAAGGGCGCGATTTGGAAGAAGATGGCGACTTTGAGCCGCATGAGATTGGTTACGTGCCCCAGTTCAGTATTGCATACGATGAGCTGACGGTGGATGAGAGCATTGAGAGCTCCGCCCGTTTGCGCGTGAATGCCTCGGAGGATGAGCTTAATGACATTATTGACAATGTGCTTGCCGAAACCGGGCTAACAGATATTGCTGACCGCCAGGTGAAGCTTCTTTCCGGCGGACAAAAGCGCCGTTTGGCATTGGCTATGGAGCTGGTATCCGGTCCCCGTATTTTGCTGTGCGATGAGGTGACCAGTGGCTTGGACCCGCGCTCTGAGCGCGAGATTGTTGAGCTGCTGCACGATTTGAGCATGAAGGATGGCCGCATTGTTATCTCCGTAACGCACAGTTTGGCACAAATGGAGTTGTACGATAGCATCATGGTGCTGCATCGCGGTAATCTGGCCTTCCACGGAACGCCGAATGTGATGTGCCATTACTTCTCCGTTGGTAATTTTGAGGAGGTGTACCCCCAGCTCTCCTGTCGTGAGCCGGAGGAATGGAGCCGCAGCTGGCTGAAACACCGTGTGGACTACTACAAGCGCTTGGAAAAAGAACACGTACGCAAGTTCTTAGAGCGTGGTGAAGAGCCTCCGCCACCTAGTCCAAGACATGATGAGGAGGAAGAGGAGCGCCCGACGCCCGGCTTCTTCTCTCAGTTAACCACCTTGCTTAGTCGTCGTTTCAATATCTTCTTGCGTGACCGTTCGCAGCTGACCCTGCAAATTGCCATGATTTTGATTTTCCCCATCATGGTGGCATGTTTTACGGATCAGGGGTGGCAGGCTCTTACAAACCTGAATGATTCCTCCGGAATGACAATGGCCGAGACGATTCGCGCCCTGAAGGACCAAGCCAATCAAAATGCGTTGGTCGGTTCTGCCATTTCCGGCATCATCATGTTCCAGGTCATCCTCTTGGGGCTGATGGGCTCCAACAACTCGGCCCGTGAGGTAGCGGGCGAGCGACTCATTATGGAGAAGGAGAAGTTTGCCGGTGTGTCCCCCGCAGCTTATGTGTGCTCCAAGATGCTCTTCCTGAGCGTGCTGATATTGGTGCAAAGTTTGTGGATGTTCCTCTTTGTAGACTATTTCTGGGGTTTTAAGGGAGACTCCATGAACCACCTTATCTTCCTGTTGCTTGCCAACGCTGCCATGACGAGTGTTTGCCTTGGTATCTCTGCCAACTCTCGCACGGCGGACCAAGCCTCGCTGTTGAGCATTTACTTGGTGGGCTTCCAGCTTCCGCTCTCCGGTGCCGTGCTGGCTTTGGATGAAGTTCTTGCCTCCATTACCCAGCCGTTCATTTCTGCCTATTGGGCATGGAGCGGCAGCCTCTCCGGGGTAGAGAGCACGTATCGTGACGTCGTCGACAACATTGTTCAAACCTCGTTCCAGCCGTATAATATGTGCCTGATCGTGCTCGGTGCTCATATTGTATTCGGCCTTATTCTTACCTATATCGGCGTGCGCCGAAGCCGCTGGGAGTAAACAAATTTAACTTATTATCATGGCCAGATCCTCCAGAAGAAGAAGAAAGAAATCGGGTAGCATGCCCATGAGTGTCATCGTGTGGGTAGCCGCTGCGGTTGTTGTTGTCATAGGCTTTATGACAATGCGCGGTGAAAAAGACTCAGAAGATGTCGGTGGCAACTTCTCTGCCACACAATACCTTAAGCGCGGTTCCGCTGCAGTGGGCAACACCTACAGAATCAATGCCAACGTGATGGAGGTTAACTCCCACGGTGGCAGCCGCATTATTGAGGTGATGACCCCTGAGCATAAGAGAATCGGACTCTTTGTGCCGGCAGACGCACGCCTGAATGCCAATGTGCGTAAAGGTATGGATTACGTGTTTACCGTGAAGGGCCGCAACGGCAAGATGGAGGATGGCACTCCTGTAAAAGGCATTTTGGTAGTAACTCAAGCAGAAGCCAAGTAATGAAATCACTTTACCTCTTACCCCTTATTCCGTTGGTGTTAGGCACGGCTTATGCGCAGATGCCTACCTCTACCGCACCGCAAAGTTTTGACTTGTCGGGCCGTTCCACGCAGGCTCAATCCGGTGTGCAGAACAATGACCCCAACGCCTTTGGTGAGACTCCGCCGCCGCAGCTCATGGGCATGGAGATTCCGCTGCTCGACCCTTCGTCCGATACCGTTTCTTTCAATGGCGGTAAGTTTGATGTAGGCAACAACGCCGCCGTGCGCACCTTGTTTGAGGATTACCTGAGCCAAACGCCCGACGATACAGAGGCTTCTCGCAAGTATCGCCGCAGCATCGAGAAGCTCATTGATTTGACGCAAAAGTATTCCAAGAACGCCGGCCCTGTAGGCAGCAAGGTGATGGTTAAAATCGGCTCCACACTGTATGATATCTCCGATTACCCCGGCGATGGTCAGCAAGCCGGTGTGTTAGCCAGTGGCATTGTGAGCGCCTTGGATGCACAGCGTGGCAATTTGAAGCGCGACCAAGCTAATAAGGAACTGGACGACGAAATTGAGCGCTTGGTGAAGAAAACAAACTCACTCACCAACCAAAATACACAAAAAGGCCAAGGTAACGGCAATATCGGTAACATTAAAGGTAAGTCCGGTAACAGTGGCGGCATTGCCCATACTGTGAGAATTGCTTTTAATACCCAAGAAATTGCAGAGAATAAGGCTATACAAACGGCTAATAAGGCTGCCAACCAGGCCGCCTTGGCGCAGGCTAAGATTCAGTATCAGGCCATGATTCTGACCTTCTTCTTGCAGCGCCGATTTGACCATGCCGTTATCGGTGCCCGTATCTACCGCCACGTGTTCCGTGATGGTGATACGAACCTGAAGATGGATAAGGAATCCGATGCTTACAAGATGATTACCGGCATTACCGGCATGCCCCCCACCATCAACATGCTGGATGCGTCGGCAGCCAATGCCCGCCGCGAAATCGACCAGAATATGGATTCTATCACCAACCTGTTGGCGCAAAACAAGTTGGGCGAAGCAACGAATCGCCTTATTACAGCAGTTGCCTTGGGTGAGTATATGCAGAGTGTGGCCGTGTTCCCCAAAGAATCCCGCCAGCGCATTGCTCACTACTGGACCCTGCGTAAACGTGCCCTCACCGCTTTGAATGCGCGCGATTACGGTACTGTAGAAGCCATTGCTGCTGAAATGAAGGAGCTGGATGTCGACTTTGACGATTCCTTGCTTCTGAGTTACACCGCCGGTAAGAAGCTGCAGAGCGATTCCTACCTGCGCCAAGCCGCCAAGGCATTGCAGGATGGCAAGGAAGCCGAGTTCCAAGAGGCTATGGCTAATGCTGCCATCATTTGGCCTCGCAACCCCAATATCGATAAGGCACGCGAGGATCTCAACAAGTTTGATAGTTACGATAAACAGAAGGAAGAGTTCTCCAACTACATTAAAGCCAAGCGTTTCCGCGATATCTATAAAGACCGCGAGCGACTGAAGGTGGTATGCGTGGACCAAGAGCTTTCTCGCCAGTATGAGGCTGTCATTCGTTATATTGAAACGATAGATCATTCTCTGTCCGAGTTCCGCACCATTGCTGAGGAACAGGCTGCTATGGGTGGTGCCGGTATGGCTTACGAAAAGCTGGTACAAATGCAGCAAGCTAATGATGCCCTTACCGATGAGCTCTTCCGTGGGCAGTTGAAAGAGGATAAAAAGTTCTCCGATACATTGCGCGATATGCGCGACGCTGCCGGTGAGTTTACCGATGAGTTAGCTCTTGCACAAAAGCACGAGAAGCAAGGGGAGTATGGCTCTGCCTTGGCTCACTTCTACCGCGCCTTGGAGCTGAACCCTGCTTCCATCATTGCCAAAGCCGGCATCGAACGCGTATCTGAGGTGATTTATAACGCAACATTTTGATTTACCGCGCACCTCAACAACCGCTGCATTTTCATGCCCGGAGTTGTTACCAGATTTGCCCCCACGCCCAGCGGACCGCTGCACGTGGGGCATCTTTTGGCGGCGTTGCAGGCTCGCCGCCTTGCCGATGTACATGGCGGGGCATGTCTCTTGCGTATAGAAGATATTGATATCACACGCTCGCGGCGCCATGAGTGGGTGGATTTGATGTATGAGGATTTAGCGTGGCTGGGGTTACACTTTGATGGCGAGGTGATGGTGCAGTCCAACCGCTTTGATGTGTATGCTGCTGCCTTAGCTCGGCTGAAAGCGATGGGCTTGCTGTACCCCTGTTTTTGCACACGTGCAGAAATTAAAGCGCAGATAGCTGAGATGGGGCGCGCGCCCCATGCCACCTTAGGGTATTTGTATCCCGGCACCTGCAAGCATCTTTCTGCTGATGAAGCCGAAGCTCGCATTGCACGCGGCGATGCTCACGCTTGGCGCTTAGATATGGAGCGTGTGCAGGATTTAATTGGCACTCCCTTATGGTGCGATATGCACAAGGGGGTGCAGCGTTGTGTGCCGACGGTGTATGGCGATGTTATATTAGCCCGCAAGGAAATGCCAGCCAGCTACCACCTTGCTGTCGTTATTGATGATGCCGAGCAGGGGGTAACCCATGTAACACGAGGGGAGGATTTGTTTGATGCTACCAATATTCACCGAGCGTTGCAGGCCGTATTAGCCTTACCGGTGCCCACCTATTGCCACCACGGATTACTGAAAGACAATGCCGGAAAGCGTTTGGCTAAGCGCGATGGGGCTCGCTCACTGGCCTCGCTGCGTGCAGCCGGTTACTCCGCTCAAGATGTGCGCGATTCGCTGCAGCAAGCGTTGCTTAATGGCGGCATTTGGAAGGTGTAAGGTGAGCATCCCTTCCTATCAGCAACATAAGTGCCCGTTGCGGTGAATAACCACAACGGGCTTAAAATTAGAGGCTCTGTTAAACTATACAGTTGATAAATGGGAGCTTGTCGGTCTTCCGTACTACGCACCGCAGGTGCGTTCTTCACTACAGCGCAAGCTGTTCTTCACCATCTGCCGCAGGCAGATTCTTCACCATGCCCAACGGGCATTCTTCACCACGGCGGCAGCCGTTCCTCCTCCCAAATACCGCGAGCGCAGCGAG